>Ga0214545_1000084_pt1 | contig 100917 bp, 40 predicted proteins | sample CNSS4metaG_FD_160064 | JGI IMG/M metagenome (GOLD analysis project Ga0214545, IMG submission 160064) | Root nodule microbial communities from cowpea collected in UCLA plant growth center, Los Angeles, California, USA - CNSS4 | ecosystem: Host-associated > Plants > Roots > Nodule | place: USA... | reverse complement strand
ATATATATATATATATATATATATATATATATATATATATATATATATATATATATATATATATATACACACACGTGTGTGCGCGCGCGCGATCAAAGGGAATAGCATCATCAAAAAATGACACTAAAAGTGATTGATACCTGAAAGTAAGTCTGGAGCTTCTTCTTCAAAGTCGTATACTCTACATTAATCTGTTGGAAAGTCCTGAAGCATCTGAAAAGGGTATTCTTATTAGGGTGGTAAAAAAAAATTGAAATTCGATTCACAATAACCCAAATTTATATTATTTTAAGTTTAAATGAATTTATTCCAAATCTAAATTTATATTTTAGATATATTTGAATTGGATTTGAATTGAATTTAGGTTGGATATATTTTGGATTTTAAAATTCTAAGATTAAGATGCATCTAAGATGGTTAAAGACCAAACCGAACCATGTCGGTATGAATTCAAGATCAAGTAAAGTCGACCCAAGGAAGATCAAGCCCTGTAGGCCTAGGTAGAGTCAGGTTTGTTTGAGTAAAAGATCAAGATAAGTCATTCTAGATTGAAGGTCGAGTTGAGTTGGTTTGGATCAAAAGTTGAGTCGAATTGGCCTGAGTTGAAAAGTCAAGTACTATCGGGCGAAGCCAAAAGATTGAACTAAGATGATCTAAGTTGAAGGTTGAGCCAAGTTAATTTAGACTGAAGATTGAGTCGAGTCGACCCGAAGATCGAACCGAGATAGCTTGGATCTAAGGTCTAACCGAGTCAGTTCAAGCCAAAGGTCTAGCTGAGTTGACATTAATCAAAGGTCTAGCTGAGTCGACCTTGACAAAAGATCTTATCGAGTCGGTCCTAACAAATGGTCGAATCAAGTCAGCCTCGACCAAATGTCGAACCAAGTTGGCTTTGACCTTGGTCAATACAAGTCATTTGGATCAAGTTAACTCAAGTCAATTTTGGTTGATGCTAAGGTGAAGCGACCCAAACCAAATTTGAACCGAGTAACTTAAATGCAAGTCGACATAAATCAATATAGATCCAAGTCGAACTGAGTTGGTCCAACTATATTTAGTAGACCTAATTGTGAAGTATATTAGAATTATCTCATTTGAATTTAACTAATAGACAAAACGGATTCAATATAAATTTAATTCACTTTAAATTGGGTTCAAAAAATTTTAATCTAATTAAAATAAATTTGAAGATCCAGTATATTTAATTAGATTTAAATTGAATCAAAATTGAATTTTAAAAAAGGCAGCAATAATCAGATAAATCAAACCATATAGGAAAGGTTAGAAGAGATTTGCTAGTTACATGCACGTTCATTTTTAGTGCAAAATTAAAGAAATAGATCAAAGTATTTTTATTGCTGTATAAAAATTATATACTGCGAAAAAGCATCGCAAATAATCGTAGCAGAAGCAAGGAGGTAAATATGAGTTACCCCTCAAAGTTTTCTGCTGCGCAGTATTCGCTGAATCTGCCACATTCGGTCTTCACCTTCTTTGCTCCAATGCTGTCAATGAAAACTTGAAGGTTTTTTTTTACTACTTTAAAGCATATATAGGAGAGAAACAATGATGTCCCAATCTAAGACATGAATTAAGAAAAGTCTCCAAACTCAAAGACATGTCACACTTAATTGCAGTTTAGGAAAACTGCTATATGGTTATAACAGTAAGTACAAACCCTTGATTTGAAACAATATCTTCAATAAGAAAACAGCTTCATTAAGTAAGGAAAATCTGAAATCATGTTCTTAAATTATAACAATGAGAAGCATGAACTTCACCTTGAGCAACTACCCTTGAACTGATGCATGTAATCATCTAGCTTGGTGAAATTTGGAGGATTACTCATCCTGTGTAGAGTAGCACACTAGATAAGGAGAAGAAGAGAAAAGTAATGTAATAATTGATTGCAGTGATTTCCACTCACAGTCCTCTTTCTATGTTGTATATCAGTCTTACTGAGTCACTGTAGAAAAGGGTCACAATTTCTTCAACAAAATTGGGATTAACATCGTCTTGCAGTTCTTCTAACTGAATGAATTGCTCGTCAAGGAATCCCTGCAACAACATCAATTAATGTATAAAACCAAAATTTACATGTTTAGGGTTTATCTATTTAATCCTTTTCATGTCCATTTTGATTTTGTGACACTTTTTACAGTGTGTATTTTGTAGCATTACTTAGTAATAGTTAAATTAAATATATATTTGACACATTTTATAGACTTATGTGTACACATTTCCCTATATATTCTTACGAAAACTATTAAATGTTGTTGATAGTTAAATTAAATGTATACTTTTAGCTAATAATATAAAGTTTTATAACAAAAACAACTAATAATAAAAAGTGTGTTGTTCATTGAAAAGTGAATTTTAAACTTAACCAAATTCTATAAAATCGACTTGTAAGATAAAATTTACATTTATTTATATACTATAAAATCGTCTTATTTATAGTTAACATATATCTTCAACACGCTCTCTCACACTAAAACATATATATTTCGAGCATGAGATTAAATATTAATAGATGGTCTAATAATGGTTTTACAGTGGATGATACGATAGGTCCAAATTCATACATTTTATACCATATTAAGAAATGAAATTTAAGTCTAATTTAACCCTACAAAATTGGCTTATAAGATAAATTTTGTATCTATTTATATATTATAAAATCGTGTTATCTTTAATCAATATGGATTTATTAATAATTTCTTGAAAAATATAGTTGTTGACTTTGTAGATACCTAGGTTTAAAGAAGAAACAGATAAAGATAAAAGAAAGAATAATAAATAAATATATAGAAGAAAAAGAAATGGGAAGTTAAAGACCTCATCAAAGAGTGAAGTTCGTATGAAGAGTGCTTGTTGTCTCAACTTAGTCTTGTCCATGTCTCCCTTTCTTGAGACCGATCAAAATTTTCAACACAAAATCAAATCAAACAAAGAAAAAGAACGTGAGTCAAGAAAGCATATAGATTTTCACTTCTTCCAATGGCTAACTACAACAATGTGGCAACTAATATTTATAGCAATGTGATGATTGGGAGGGGAAAAAATCAGAGAATATTATTTACTGATAATATTTCTTCTCTTGAAAGCAACTACAAATTTATTTGTTTCCTCTTATAAATTGACCACTCTAAAGTAGTAGATGACAAGATGCAATTAAAAGGAATATTACTCTATCAACATATCATCATTCCTCTAAAACTTTACATAGATTTCCACTCCCACCCTAAAATAAAGCCAATAATTTAAATACACTATATTCATGCCATTATAAAGTTTTAAGTAATTATCAAAATTAATTGGATATTTTATTGGATGAGAGTGTAAAATGGTTTTTAGTTCTTTTCTCCAAAAATACAGTTATATATTTTGTATTATTACACTATTTTAGTAACTAATAATTTTTTACTTATTAAATTGGTATCAAAATTAGTCATTATAGTGACTAGTAATTTTTTTGTCACTAAAATTGGTCGTTAATGAGAGTTTTTTTAATGTAGTGTTATAATATTTAGTCAAAAAAAAATTAATAGTAAAATTTAAATTTCAAATATTCTATAAATCACTCTTTTTTAAATTGTTAGAAAAATATTGATGTTTTTTGTAATTGATGGATTATTAAAAAAGTATGTGATTATTTAAATATTTTTTTAATAACATATCAGAGATGACTGTGAATGTTTCATATAAGCTGGTATTCTAAAACTTCAAGAATTATTATATTTGTAAAAGATGAAAAATATACAAACAAGTATAGAGATCAAACCAAACTTATATAAAAAGAAAAAGGAAAACAATTTAACCAAAACCTACAAATTATTCATTGTATGTTATAGCATGAAAACAAATGCTACAAAAAATATATTTATAGATTGTAAAAATCAGTAAAATATAAAACAATGAGAGTGATGTAAGAGCAAAAAAGGGGAATCTTAGTACAGATGTAAAATGAGATATTTTGATTCATTCTTTGATTGATAAAAAAAAAAATAGTAAAGAAAGAATATAAAAAAGAGAGGATGAAGAAGGCCCACAATATTTTTTATCTGTGTCTTGATTAGACCACCACACTTTGGTTTCTGTTATCTCAAATATCAAACCCTACCATAGCATTTTCATCTTTACTTCAAACAACATGGTGAAGCTAAAATAAGTGAAAATCAAAGTATTCTTCTTTGAAATATGTAATTATCAACATTATCATCCTATCTTCAAATATGTATTCTCTTCTCTTTGATAAATTCAAGTAAATAATAATGTACTTTATTTTCTAATTTTCATTAATTCACATTAGTTTGATTTAAAAAATATATAATAAAAATATTATTTATATTGTCAAACTTGTAAAGATGTAAATTTTTCTTCTCTCGGATTAATGCATGGATTTCTAATTAAAAATTTAAATATAAATCTAAGTCTTATGTTAAATAAGATAAAAAAAATTAAGAAAAAAAATGCTCATAAACTTGTTATAAGAATTTTAAGTATGAAGTTATGTCATTCTTTGAAAACAGTCTAATTCAGGTTTTATGTTATTTTTCTCCCATAATTGTTTCTTGAAATATCCATAATTTCTTCGTTGATCAAATTTAATCTACTTTATTAAGATTAGGGGTCGACAAAAATTCTATTTCTGTCAATCTAGTCTATTTTTGCACTGCTTTGATCGGTTTAAAATTCATTTCATTTAATCTAATTTTTACTTTTGACCTATATTTTATAATAGACATTTATTACTACAACATTTGAATCTGAATGACTTAATCACAGTCAAGCTTTGACCTACCCACCATGGATTCAGAGGAACAAAAACCTAAACATTGAAAGATAGATACAAAGTGTTACATCGAAAACTTGTTTAAGTGAAGAACAAAAACCTAGATATTGGAGGACAGAAACTAAGTATTACATCAAAGACTTGTATAAGTGACCAATCGATCCTATGTACTAAAACACGTTATATATTTTAATATAAGTAGAAAAAATAATGTATTATTTCAAGAGAGAGAAATGTGATTTGTGATAACAATTAAAACAAATCAAATTATATATTGCTATAACACAAAAGTGGAGGATAGTGTAATATTATTTTTTTAAGGGGGTATAATTTACTCTTAACAAATATAAAAAATTAAGTTAAAAAATTAAAATTCGAAATTAATTATATATGTTTTCAGTTTGCTAAAAATAGGTTTCGTTTCAGTTAGTTTTTATGATAAAATTAAAAAATTACATCGAGTTAACTAATTTTTTTTTTAGAATGAGACAATGAAATGCACAGAATACTAACCAATCTTATTAATTTATGAATTAAATTTTTTATTTTCAAATAATCAGTCATATAAAATCCTCCTTCCAAAGGGAAAAAACTAATTACATGAAATAATTGTTCACGGGTTTTTTTTTTATTGAAAAAAAATTAAGAATAAATCACTGTGAATGACAAAACTCTATCAGACCAAAGATATTCTACTTGCTAGAACGTTAATTGGCATAAAATATCAATGACTTATCTAAATGGAACTTATAACTTCAATGATATTTTAAAAAAAATAATCAAAATCACTTATTTTTGTGTTTGACAACTAAAATAAAATAATCATAAAAAATATATATTTTTAAAAAAGAAAATTAAAATAATAAAAGATAATGTAAATTGAGTATATAAAAGTTTTAGATATCAAAATACCAATGTCCTTCTAAAAAAGAACAGGAACAATCACGCGTTGTCGTCTTCTATAGAAGCATTGTTTATCTAAATTCTAAGGACGATACCAATACACACAACAGAACTTTAATAGTTACTTTCTCCCAAAGTATAGCACCTTGCCCTATTCTATTCACAGAATATGTCGAGTGAGATGGTAAACAAGATGAATAATTCAGAAGCAATAAAAATATCATCACAAACAATCATAAAATCATGATGATCAATTATAAGTTTTCTTAGGAAAAATATCCCTCAAAGAAATAATTACTTTTTTAGTTTTCTGTGTTAATTTCAATTTTTGTAATGACCAGAAATTAAATTAAACGGAGCTTAAAAGCTTATTGAAATGATAAATTATATATATTTTGTTAGAAACCAGTTTTGAAAATAAGGCATAAATTCCGAGTCTAATTGCACATAAAAATGTATTTAATGTGCGTGAATTGCATGAAGGTTGCGGTTAATTTACCAATTAGTTTATTTTGTATTTTCGCAGGTTGAAGTTTTAAAATATTATAGAATAAAGTGAAGTCTTCGGAATAACCACTTCATTTAAAAAAATTTGAAATTGTGTTTTGTAAGATTATTTCAGTTGGGTCAGTTTTTCTTGGAGTGAAGTCAGCATACTTATAAAACCTTCCGTTACATTTTTTTAAATAATTTTTCATAATTTTATTTTTTTACTTTTTAAGAGTTTAAAATAATTCAAGAATTTAATAAAATAAATAATGTATTAATATTGTAATTATTTTTAATATTTTAATTAGCTTAATTGAATATAATTATTTGTATTAATTGAACGAATAACTAAAAAATTAAATATAAGAAAATTAAATATAATTCTTAAGTAATATAAAAAATTTAATAGAATGAGCAAATAAATAACAGAATAATACATCATTTTTAATTTTCTCCAATTTTTACTAATATAAATTACTTGAACTTTTCTTTCTTTATTTACTTATTTTTTCATTTATTCAATTAATTAAATTAATTTTAAATACTACATTAACTAAAAAAAAAAAACAGATATCATTAAAACATAATAGAATAAAAAAAAATCAGTTTACTTGAAATAAAAAAAAAAGCAAATTAATCATATTTGATAAATAAATCGAAGTTTGTGGTATACATGAATCATATAATGGTTGATCTTTAAAGGCGCATATAACCGTCCCCACATAAGAACTGAATTAGCATAAACATGACACAATTTTTTTTTTATTATTATTTTCATTCGAGAATCTCACTTTAAATAGTCCAATGGTGGACCCTAGCATGTCCTTATACAGTTCATCCCACCTACACAGCGTGCTGTTTCTGATAAGAGACACATCATTTATTCTTTGGTGCCCATAAGAAAGAGAACAAAACCTAGCACACATTTTGCATTTTACAATGCCATAGTCATTAATTTGCACTTCTTCTCTCCAATGGTTTCTGAAGATGCCCCATCACAATCACAACTATGCATCGAACTAATTCTGTGGTGCATCACAACATTCCTTCATGTCTTTATCCAAAAAAAAAACACTCCTTGCTGTACATCAAACAAACAAAAATGTTCTAGATGAAAAATATAACTGATTGGAGGATTTAATATTCTCCCTTGCAGTATTCGATGTTGATAAGAATGCCGGTGTGGCCTCATTAAACCCTCTGCCAAATGTTGCTTCCACATTTCACCAGTTTCATAAGGGCATGCATGCTTATTGTACTGGTCAACAAAAATATGCCGCTCTCAGATTTCTCATGTAACTATTTCCTTTAAGGAAACTTGTTTTCTAAGTATCATCTTCCTAGAAATAGGTTCAAAAAGAAGAGGTTGTCCAATGCATTTGCTAAGCACACATGGAAGTTATCCCAGATGGTTAGTAAAATAAAGATCCAATTACGGAGCTAAAAGGGGTTGCGCAGTTATCAATCATCATGAGAACTTGATGAGAATAGAGTTAAGATGACTAAGTCATGATTCCATCAAAGACAATTTGAATTCACTATAAAATACAAGTAAATAATGGAAGAGATAGAAAAAATAAAATAAAATGAAGGCAATAACTAATTTCATCAAGAACTTATAAGACCTTTAGGCTTTATATCAAATATTATTTAAAAAAATAATATTTCAACTTCCAGTAGCCAAGTAGACGTTCAATAGATTACGCCAAAAATCTTGAAGCCGGTCATGAATCGTCCATAAGTTAGCTTTTAAGTTGCTGTCTCGCCGGTATCAATCATTGTCTCCTAAAAAATCCCATTGCTTGATAAACATTATCAAGTGTGGTATCTGCTATTTCTGCTGCATTTCTAGCACCTTGTGCCAATACTTCATCTAAATAACCTGAATCGGACATGATTTCTTCATAGCGAACCTGTCAAAATTGGAGGAAAAAGGAAAAGGAGTGATAACGCAGATCCATGCTCACTAATAAGTAAAATATAAGGGACCAACTTTAGGAAGAAAAGAAATCCCGTAAAGCAGATAATAAATGGAATAGTAGATAAGCTGGTGGCCTACTAAAGCTCAAGAAACTAGCAATCCAATGCAAAACAAAGCAACTTTAAACATTGTTAGCTTACTAATCTCCAAAGAAAATAAGTAATTAACTATTAAGTTATGAACTGACTTTTTTCCGTATAACACTAAGGTTGTGTTTGGATAACTGTTTCAAATATAATTCTGAGCTTATATAATACTTGACCTCAAAATTTCTCTCTTTAAACAGTTAGTTGATTGTTTGGGCAGTAAAAAAATGAAATGACGTGTCTCTTGTATGCTGAAAACACATTCCAGCAGAAAATGAATATTTGGGAGATTTCTATTCTTTATCTCCTAAAATATCTTGAAATTCAGTTTTAGTTGCATTTTTAGCTCATACATTTACCATAAGTGATGTGGTTGTGGTCCCTCGTGAGGAGGGACTAAAAACGTCTGTTTGTAGAGACAAAAATCATAAAATATTTATAGTGACTAATTTCAAGATATTTTGAGACCAAAATCATTTTACCCTTAAAATATTTGTTACTCTTGTTGAATGTCATTTTGTAGATTTGGCAGTTCAGAACTACTTTACAATAATACTCTCTCCCCACTTGTTATAATAAAATGATATTGCATGGTTACTTTATTTGTAATCCATATCCATATTTATATTATGACATAAAACTGTCCCGGTTTTGGATGTCACGATTTTATAGATTCTTTCCCGCCTAATCATTTTCTTAGGGAGAATGGAAATTGAATTGGTTGTGTTTTGCTTACATGTGGGATATGTGTCTAGTTTTTTAGTACAAAACCATCCAAACAAAACTTATTATAATATGATCAAATAAATACAAACGTAAAAATCAATATTTTAATATTCAGCTTTTTACAAGTAATTAAATACTACTTATCAAGCATACTTATGCCAGCTTAGTAATTAGAAATGCTGACTAACAAAAAGAGCACTTTAGAGAAAACAATCAAGGCATTCTTCACAAAAAAGTAATTTACTATATGAAACCTGAATGGGATGTAAGTGATCAATCAAGGCATCGGTCAAAATGGTTTTGAAAGTTCCCCAGTTCATATTTTGGATTTCCTGAACAACTTCCTGCATAAAGAATGAGTTTCAAATAGAATTGACGAATTAGAAAATCAGGAATTACTACATGATTGGGGATTAATTTAAACAAATTAAAAGTTGGATATTTAAATAGGAATTTTCTACATACATAAAAGTTCAGCAGCACCTCATCAACTAATTTTTGGTTGGCAGATTAGAAAGAATTATTTTACAAATTAATGCCCTAGAGTTATTCTCAGTTGGCAGCAATATGTTGATGAAGATACTCATATTAATGCCATAATTTCAGAAAGACTAGTTCATTATCATGAATTTAAGAACAGATATATGTTCCTCAAGCATATAACAGACCATCCTAGTGAACTATTTTGCGGCTTCCCATTAGCCTGATATCTCTAGTATTTCAATAACAAAGACTTGCTGATCTTATTTATGCTGAAGAAAGGGTATAAACTTCAGGGTTTAGGTGGCAAATCACCAATGGACCACATGGAGAGTAATTCTCTGAAGGAGCCCCAGTCTAAGAAACAAGAAACTAAAGTCAACATTGTGCCAACTCACCAACATGTCTCAACACCCACCATCAACCCCCAAATACTAAGCACCACCACGACCACCACCAAACAACCCAGACCCTCACTTTCCATATCAAATGCTAATATTAGCAAAATAGACCTTGCTATATCCTTTTAGTTTATATAGCACAGGCCTCATTTTTCAACCACCCCACAAATAAACCTTCATTTGATGGCCTTTTCAAAATTTGGGATTTTAATAGAAGTAGAAGACAATGGCATGGTTTGATGTATGTATTACATCGAGTGAGAAAAGGCTTTGTTGTTTTTTTTTTGAAATGAAATAGAAGTTCATCCAGAAAGAAAGAAGCAGCTTACAATAAAGGGCAATGTCTAATCCCATAAGCAATCTCAGTACCAATAGCCACTATGACTGTTTAGTGGATAAAATTTACAATAACCCAAGCTAAGCATAAGGTGATTCTGCCATGTGTCACTTGCTTCTTTTAGGCCAACTTTTTTACTTTAAAAAGACCAAAAACACACTTCACATTTCACACAGTAAACGTAAAATCATAAAGAAAATAAAAAATGACACATGGAAAAATAGAAAAATTAATTGAACTAAGTAGATTCAGAACCACTGAGAACATATTGATAACAGAAAAAATTATAATTATCAATGCAAAAATAAATAAATATATATATACATATAGTATATCTGACCTCTTTCGTCTTTCCTGAAACAAGCTGGTATATGGAAAGAAGATTGTTACATTCAGGCCTCTCAGAGTTGTCAAATTCCAAGCTGTAAGATTTGTCGTAAAGTGCACATCAAAAAGAAGGATTTATAAAAAATAGGTAAATGACAAAAAAAAGAAAGCATTTATAGACTAGCTCTGGGAATCAATATCAGCATAATCATATAGTAATATTGTCATTACTAACCTTGGAAATGAATCAGTTTTGCAACGTTTGATCTTGTTCGCTATAAGCTACAAAATAAAATAAGTAAACTCGGTCAAGAGCAAGCAAAGGCAAACTAAATTTAAGGACAGATAGAACACTTATGTTCATTGTTAAATTTATCAAATATTAATAGGTAAGTTGCAAGCAACAGTTCATTGAGTACAGGTGACCACAAAGATTGAAAATTAAGCACACCTAGTAGGGAAGCCTAGTCAAAGAAGTAAGGACAGCAAAAATATTCAGTATTCTCACCAAGTGGGGATATAGGGAGGTAGATACAGACTTATGCCCCATAATCTAGGTCACACGGCAACAACTATGCCATCACACCAAGGTTCATCACAAATTAAATACACATAATCATATAAAATAGAAGTCATGTCCGTATAAGAGTAACTTCAAACAAATAAGCAATTTTAACCCAAGACTCGATAATGCTGTAGATCTATCTCAATGAGAAATTAAAAAAGAAATTTGATTCTCCTTTTATTTTTGTGAGTAAGAACCTCACTGTTTCTAATGTAAGTCTCCATGATTTATTTGTTCACATCATTTAAAAGATTTGAAACTAAACCTCTAAATTATTCATAAATCCTAACCTATGCTAGTGTCCCAAAAACATGTGTCATTACCTCCTCCATTTATCTTTATCTTTCTTATCTCTACCATTTATTTCTCTAACACTACCTCCGCTCTTCTCTGTCGTATGATAAAAATATTTAAAAATTAGGTGAAGGCAAAAGCACAATTGATAGGATAATGTAGGAGATATTACATCAACTAAATAGATGAATAAATTATATTAGTGAATGCAAACCTCACCTTACAAGGTTGAAATAGGTTTAAAATCCACTTTCTAAAAGATAGCAATTATGCTCTCCTAAAAGAACAGACAATAACATCTTTTTTCTTCTAAGAGGACAAACAAAGAGCAATAGTAGTAAGTAACAAGATCTAGCAGTTCAAATTTCATCAAATGATGCATATGCAATTTATGTTATTAGACTTTTGAAAAATAATGGACAAGAGAATATAATGGGCTAACTATCAATCAAGTATGCTATTCTACTACCTTACAAAACTATTAAACACAATCAAAATGCAATCTGTCTTTCATATCTATTGCATCATATAGACATAGTAAATTTGGTTGATGATTATTTACATTTCCATTTTTATATAAATTATAAATAAAATCATTAGCAAGGGAGAGGTCAAAATAAAGAGGAATATCCTAAAAAAGATAAGACAAACGTTAGGAAAAGTAAAATAAAACAGAAATTAAACCACAAGAGTATGAAACCAAGAATTAAAGATCAGTGTGGTCCAAACCACATCTCCCATGAGCCAAGCACAACCCCCCCAGTCATCAATCATCATACCCATCATATTGTCTCAGTCCTCCGAGATATACCTTCTAAAACAAATGCTAACGAGAAGTCATCATAAAATTTGCCTGAAAGATAACTGCTTAGTTTTTACCCCATTACCTTTCCATCCAAAGTCACTGTACAGGTTAATCTCTAAAGTTTTTTCAACTTTGTCCCACAGTTGTAGAATTAACTCTTGATCAAGATGAGGATTTACAATGACAACATGTATACCTATCAACTTACAACCATAATCATACAGTCATTTAGAAACAAAAAACGTATACCCATAAATTCAATATTTTATAGTTGAACGCTACTGCCTATAAAACTAAACTAATGTTGAGATATAAATTTATTCATCATATAAAAACTACAATTGCTTCCTTAAGCATCAACCAATAACAGGCCACGGGAAATTCCCATATAGAATCATAGATTTACACGGAAATAGTTCAGAGAATAATTGTACATTATGCACCATGCAGTTAGACCTACAAATTTGAATTATTCTTACTCACATCTTTAGGATCAAGAATGTTGATTCTGGATTGATCAGAAGGTGCAGACTTTGACATCTACAAAATTGAATCCAAAATAAATGTCAGAAAATATATATATATATATATATATATATATATATAAGTTAAAATCAGTAAATACTGTTCTGTTTCTAATTCCTGAGAAATAGCATTCATAGCAGGCAGGCTCCCTTAATTTCTTTTATCTAGCATTATGCACTCTTTGATGGTAAAACAGAACTATCTAACATACTAGTTGAATATTCAAGTGTTAATGATTTATACAGCAAATGAACAGGCTGATAATTACAAACAGAAATGTTGGGTGTGTGTGTAACGTATGTATATATAAGTAGTAAACCTTGGATAGGCCATCCGTAAGCGACATTATCCTGGCACCAGCTGGAGGTATAAGGGGCTCTGGAACCTACATCCCAGAAAGTGCTGTAAGGAAAAAAATGCAATTCCATTGTATCATGATTCATTAGCTTTAGCTTCTTTTAATGGGATGATATATAACTTACCTTAAATATAGTACCACCTCGGCTGTCATAAAGATAAAAAATAAATGTAAAAAATGTCAAGCCCAATGTAAAATCTATAAAAAAGGTAGAGAATTTCAAGCACATGATGTGGATGGAATTTATATCCAGTTTAGAAAAAATTACTCACCCCCTTAATTTCTTCCACTTTCTCCCTCCATATAAATTATTAACCCGCTCAGCCAAGTCTCGAGTCAACTCCAAATGCTGCTTTTGATCTTCACCAACAGGTACAAAATCAGACTGCAGAAGCATGCTGCAATTATAAGAATTATTCTTATTCAAGGTAAATTCAATATAATATAATGCATTTTAAATAATTTTTTCCAAAAGAAAAAATTGAGGTTGCAAAAACTAATCAAGCAAAGCTGCAATCATATTAGGTAATATTAGCTTATTTATTTAGGCTTTTTAACTTTCACTGTTACATTCAAGGACCTACAAAATTTCCACAAGTTAGTGTCAGAAATCACCTGATATAGAAGTATATCAGAAGCCATCAGAACAGGATAAGTCAAAAGAGCAACCCCCACCTCTTCATCTCCCTGCATATCCAATTCCACAAGAATCTATTGTCTATTATTTGTATAAATGAAAACATACAAGCCGGTATGAGAGTACTGAAGAAAAAAAGGGCCTGCTTTAGCAAACATACACGGGTCAAAGACAAGCTACATAGTACAATCCATCATGATGGAACATGCACAAATAGCACATACAGTATTGTTAGTTAAAAATGCCTTTTACAATTTTAACCATGGAATCACATGATTTTACAATTTTCCCAAGGCCTAGCAAACCAACAAGCAGAATAATTCTCTGGTGGAATCATCAAGTTGGAGTGTGAAACTGTGACTCGGCAAGTCGCACAATTCCACCAGAAAGTAGGTGCCAGTTTGGTTTTCTCAACCCAGAAAAACAAAAGTTTTTCTAAACCTAATGAGTTACAAATCCCATAGCAAAAACAGACAGGTTTTTAATCTTATTTTCTTCCCCAAAAGACCCCAATGAAACCCTTTGTTCTGTAACTTTTGTTCTCTAAAGTTTCAATGTTGCACTTGGCCTGGGGCTCGGTTGAGCTACTAGCAGAGAGAAACTCTTCTCTCGCATGAAGTGCCCTTCACCCTGTCTCTATTCTCTATTTCCGACTTTGTGTTTTTATCATGAAAAAATTAGCAATTTGCTTCTGGACAAAATATCTAGGATCTAGATTCTATTCTATAATTACACACTTGGACTATTTTCTCATGTTTTAGTAGCAATATGTTATGAAAAACTTATGGGGAGTAACTATGAGTTTATGAGTTGTATTGGATGTTATGCAAATGCATTTTCATTTTTAGTTTAGTTTAGCAAGTGATTGAGAAGTTTTTTTTTTCATTATTTATGTTATTATCTACATACTTTTATATGCTTAAGTATAGTTTTGCAATTAAGTTTGCAACCTTTTACTTCCAATCATACATAAAATCTAAAAATTTGACAACATTGAACTGATATGTTATCAATTCATCCTTAGAATAGGCTTTATTCGTTACCAGGGCCTAAATATCTGACCAGAAGCTTCTGCCTTCCATTATTTAAAGAGCAGTGATCAAAAGGTTAACAGTCAGTATTACTACTGAGCATTGAAGCACAATCAGAGCTCAAAAATGGTGTGGTGCACAGTCAAGCTCTTGACATTAAAAACAAAGTGAGAGAGAGATTTTTTTTTTTACCAATTATTCCCTATGTGAAAATATGAAAAGATATCAGTCCAGAGGAAATATTATTCCCAATGTTTGCTTGATTAAAGTTGAATAATATTACTTCAGAAGACCACTATCTAGAAGGAAAAATAGAGATATAAATTAAGTAATGAGATAAGACTTGCAAAAATCAAATTATATGCATAAAACAAGAAAAATAATAAATAATTTTATAGAAAAGAAATTAAGAATTCATACAGCTATGAACGCACCGCCTTGCGAGATTTCTCTTTAAATTGTATCATTTTGTTCAGCCAACCAATCGGTGTTGTGGAACTTAGCAGCCACATCAATTCTACATGTGCGCGAACATGAGACTGTACAAATACTGAAGCCTGTAGCACAAAACGAATGCCATTTATCCACAGTGATCTTGAAACTTCCAACATAAATACTCTTTACAAAAGGTTCAGAGCAAAAGTTGCGAAGGACCTTGGAAGGATCCACTCCACATGCTAGGTAAATAGCAGCAGTTGACCTTGTAGCCTTAGATAATTGTTGGGTGTCGTATGGTAATGTGATCTGTAAGAACAAATCCAAAGGGATGAGAAACGGGACAGTATCATTCAAAATCAAGAAAAAAGAAAACTAGCTTTTACCAGTAATTAAGTACAATGAAAAGCAATTTAAAACATAAAAGCAGTCCACAAAATCCTCTCAGAAAACCAATATACTTAGCCTTTAAAGCGCAACTTTGAAGCATTGAAAATTAAAAAAAAAAAATAAAGAGCAACTTTGAAGCATTGGACATTTGAAAAAAATAAAGAGCAGTATGACACAGGTCAAACATGAAGTGATGTTACATATCCTAACGAGACACTTGAAATTTGCTGGAACAGTGCTATATTATCTGTGTCCATGTAACTTCCAGCAACCATGATTCATAGGTTGTACATCTTTGACATAGAAAGTCTGGCCGCACTTTATACCATCAACAAGGATAAATTGTGAGGATTACAAATTCCAATCAATCAACTCTAAATAAAAATGTACATCTAAAGAAAGGTGACCTTAAATTATCCTAAAATTCTGGATCTTTATCCTCAGTTATAAGTAAATATGAAAATTTTCTTGGAAGAGCTGCTAAGCCTCATTAATGAGAAACCCCAAATTAAATGACCTATTTGTGAATTGATCTCAGAAAGAGTAAATGGTACAATAAATTAAAGCACACACTTTAGCTAACAGTAAACTCACTACAGAGCAGAAGCAGCACAAACAAAGAAACCTGAATTTCAAGATTCTTTGTCACATGACATTATATGCCAAAAATATTGTTATATGAGCTCAGACCTGTGGCTCAAACAAAAAAATCATTGAGCACATCACAAGTCTAGGTAGCATAAGGAATCTGGACATACCGCGTGCAGGTCCACAATGAAGAAAAGTGTTTCATACACATTCTGCAAAATGAACAGTATAATGTCTTAAAAAATACACAAATTTGTGAATCAAGACAATCAAGCAGCATTTCAATTATGGAATCCAATCAAGGGCCTATTTAAATAAACTACACTATAAGTACTTGGCGGAGAAGAAAATAAGATGAAAAATGAAATAAACTCTAAGTTAAAATTAGCTCATGCATAACCCAATTTATCAAAGTCACATTATACCACAGCCATTGCCAATCAAATTACTTATACAATCCAAAACAACACCCTGGAATAAGAAAAAGAAAGAGGCTGCGAATAGTAAACCTGAAGAGCAACCCAATTCTTGATAGCTCCGAGATAGTTTCCAAGGTGAATTGAGCCCGTGGGCTGAACCCCCGACACTACTCGTTTCCTGTCAAAAAATTAAGCATCAACAAACGACACAGACTGTAACTTAATTCACACCAAAATTAAAAAAAAAAAAAAACGATGATTAGTATTACTTTACGGAGGTTGAAGTTGGAGTCTCTGTGGAGGTAGCAGTGAGAGTAGTACAACAGCATATGCGAGAACGGAGCGATGAAGCACGGGACCTGGATATTCCAACTTCCAATTAAAATCAGAAAAACCTAAGCGTGAAGTGAAGAACAAGAACAAGAAAGAAGAGAGCGAGAGTAAAGTACAGTGAAGGGACCAAGAGTGGACGACAACACGATAGAACCGCGAAATGTGAAACGCTCATCTTCTTCCACTCCACGCACGCCTTACCGTTTAGCTTTATCTGTCTGCAGCGACTCGCCAGTGGTTTAAGGCGGGTGCAGCTTTGGATGTTCCTTCTCTATCAATCAACAAAAACGCCATCAACGGCTGTCATTTGAAGGATCAATTTATTAACCTAAAATGCTTAATCTACTACTTTCTACATTTTTTTATATGATTTTTTTCTGTAAGGAATTATAATTTGTATAAATTAATGATTTATAATAATTTCAATTCTCATTGCCATGATACTACTACTAGTGATAAATAATTGAAGGGGTTCAAATTTCTATAAATACACATTGATGTCAAAGAAATTTTTTAACTCTTTTATGATACTTTTTTTATATTTACTTTTATTTTTCAATTAAAAACATCGGGTGATATCATGATAGACCTAATCAATGGATAAGTTTCGTGGTTTTGATTCATAATATAAAATAGGTTTTCACCCATCTTTTCAAGAAAGCTGGACCCATTTGTAAGAAAAAGCATCTCTAAGTTATTTTAAAAACTTTTTACTGTCATATTTAAATTGTTTATTTTAAGGTTAATGAATCTTCCTTGTCTTATTAGTTGTCATTGGTTGGGGTGTTTTTATTTTTATCTTTTTCTCGATTTTGTAAGTATTCGGTGAAAATTTTGTGAGAAACAATTTGCCATTTACAATTGATTAAATATTGATAACTTCCGCATGCCAAAAAAAATCATAATAATGTTGGCAGATGCCAACTTACAATCAAGTGTAATACAGAATGTTGAAAAAAAAACTTTATTCACGAAAAAAAAATCATATATGCAGAAGAAAAAACAATTCAAATTTTGATCTAGAAATGATAAGCACCAGAGCACATGTTTGTTAAAATTTTACCCTATTTTTTTCTTAAAACGCCAAAAAGAGTGATTTATGAATACATAAAAGTACAAAGAAATTTCTTTTCGGACCGGAAATCAAAAGATAAAAAAATAGTTAGGGTTTGTGAGAAAACATTTATAAACCAAATGAGGCGGGGGTTTGGGCATAAAAAATATAGGAAATTTGAACATATCATTTTTAATTAAATGGAAGTAGAGACTAGAATAAAAGATCATGGCGTATAGAAAGAAGCACTTAACTTAAATCAAAATATGGGTCACGGAAAAATCTTAATGAAATTAACACAATAATAAATATCTTAAGTTGGTCCAAATATAACCATAAGAAATGCGGAAGTATTGTGCAAGGAATATGGTTTTAAAATTACATTGAGTGGATCATAGAAAAAAAGGGAAAAAGTAAAGTTTTGGAAAGACTTATAGGTAGGGGAATAATTACTTAACTGTAAATTTTTTAGATTGTACTTGATATCATATTGCAAAGAAATTTTTTAGAAGAGATAAGATATTAGGAAAAGAGCGTATAGATTTGGGATCTAACTTGGAAGAATTTAGGGTTAGATTTGGGATCTAACTTGGAGGAGACTATGACTCGATTGGGAGGTAGCATTAGAGGAACAACTCCTTCGATTAATATATGACCAAAGTTTTAGAAAAGGTTGTTTTAATACTTAGAATTGAGAGGAATATGATGATGGTATATTTTCGATCAGGTCTGCTTGTAATATGTTGCAAGGAAACTCTAAAGAGGAAGAACGACGTATTTAAAACATTATGGAGTATAAGAGTAATCCCCAAGTCACAAATATTATGATGGAGAATAGTATTGGATACCAACAATTGTTAAATTAATTGCTAGGGGTGTCAACTACAACATGTGAGTTGTGCTTAACATTTGATAAGAGTGTAGAACACTTATTCTTTTTTTTTTTTTGTAAAGTATCTCAAAAGGTATGGAACATGTGTGATAGTTGGTTGGAGGTGAGCTAAGTACATCATGTTGAAGCTAGGGTCAATTAACACTTCCATGTTATTAACCTTAATAGTAGGCAAAATATTATGTGGAGAGATATTTGGGTAGCTATTGTTGGGGAAATTTGGAAACATAAGAATGAGGCAATCTTCAAGCAAAGGAAAGTTCATCCTGAAGAAATATTTGGTATTGCTCATGTGACAACTTGGCCATGGATGAAACATAAAATCCCTACTGTAAAGTTCTCATATAGTGAATGATATATTTTTCCTTTTGTGTGCTTAAAATCTCTTTGATATGGTAATTATTGTGTATTTTAAGTTTGTCACATAAGCAGGTGTAGGATTTCTATTAGAGGAAGGGACCAAGGTTCACAAGAAGTGTAAAGTCCATTTTTTAACATAACTTGAAACTTCTTATCTTGATTGTTTTGAAACATGAGAGTGGAACAACATACTAATGTACACGTACGTCTCTATTTCTATTGTCCTTATGGATCACAAAATTTGAGTACTTTTGATATGTTTTGTTTTGGGGTACAAATGATTGTGATTGTATACAAAATGGTTATCATGTCTTTTGTTGTGCTCATGATGCTAAATTTTTGCAATTATCTCTACTTAAATGTATAAATATTGTAATTTTTTAAAAAGATTAAAACATTCTATAAGTGTCCTACTTTATTTATTATTAATTATTTACCGATAAAAAGAAAACATGTTTGTTAAAAAATTTTTGATACTTTCACAATTTTTTTTTGACAAACTAATAAACTCTTCTTTTCAATCTAGCCGAATGTTGTTATTTTATTTTTTTTCAAGCCAAAGTATTTAACCAAACCAATCTTGTTAGTTTCTGACACACTTCGAATTAGGATAATAAATTAATTTTAGGCACTAAACGTGATTCAATAAAAAAAATAAAGTATTTTTTTTGTTAAATAAAAAAAATGTTTTGAAAAGATGCAAAATAAGAAAAATGATAAATGGATGTTGGCAAGTAATAGACTAATCCAGCATCGTTTAAGTAGAAGTGCGGAAGTGCAGTATTTAAGAGGCATAAACCTCGTCGGTTTGTCTCCTATGATGTGATACAGTGAGGGGAACGATCCTTCCCTTTCCCCTTGTTCCTCTGCAAATCTCAAAACCCTAGCATAGCACCAGAAAATGGATGACGACGAGAGAGAGAGGTTACTGGAGAGGGAGAGATTGCAAATCCAGATGATTCGCCAGCTCGATCTCGAGCACCTTGAAGTTGAAGAAGTCGATTACTCCGATGAAGACGAAGACGCCGACACCGAGGTGGACTCGGATTATGCGATTTTACTTTCACAATTAAATTCGCCCAGCTCTCCTCACTCTTCTGCTGAATTCACTTTTGACACCTATATCACGCCGTTGCATACGTATCTCGGTGGTATGCATTTGTATTGTATTTTTATCCTGAGTATCTGCGTTTTTTTTTCTGGAATACATTTGCATGCTGCTCTGTTTTTTCCTTGCAGACGTCGAAGACACGCGCCACAGGACTGCGTTCTTGGACGGTGGAGCTGTATTGAACATTCCGCTCTTTTGTCTCCGAGGTATCTGTAAAATTGATGTTAAATGGATTTTGAAGCAAAGTGATTCATGTTTTTGTGTTTTTGTTTTTTTTTTCTTTTCTTTTCTGAAAGCTGAGTTAGTACTGAATCTTAACATAATCTTTTTATTCTGCACAAAAGTTACTTTAGTTTCTTCAATTCAATATCAAGTTGGGATTCAGTCAATTTGTCAACATGAGACCAAGCATGCGAACATTAACATAGAATCTTGTTAGCTGGCATTTCAAAGTGATTTTGTATCATTCAACAGGATCCAAACGTGCATCCTCTGCATTCTTAGACGGTATTTTGCTTGTTGATGAGACAAAAGTGAATTATTAGTGAACAGTTTTTTGAAACTCGTACCCCCTACAAGGTGGAAAATGTGTAGACAATTAGACATTGTATTTTAAGGACCACATCGTGCTCCATTCTCATTGTTGTTAGAATAGCAGGATTTTACCTCTGTACATTTTTCAAATCAGATTTCGGTTTAGTCTCTGCCAATTTAGAATCGCTTGTGTCTGGATAGAATTGGAGGTTCGCTGAGCCTTTTTATTGCACTGTCTTGTGGTGTTTTTGGAAACTTTATTTTTATTTATTTTTTTCCTTTATCTGTATGAAACTTTGGAATATCATTTTGAAAAATGGTATATAACTTATTTCCTCCTAGCTTCAAAGAGGCAAATTGTTGTCTTCTCATATGGCTTGCCTTGGTATTTTTTTTAGGTTCGTTTTATAGTTTAACTGTTCCTTGCAATATTCAGGAGTCGTACCCTTTCCCGGGGCTACACTTCCCCTTAGAGTTATTGAACCTCGTTTGGTGGCTGCTGTGGAGAGAGCACTAACTCAAGATGATATTCCTCATACCATTGGTGTGGTATGTTAACTTCTTGTGATGACTGTTTACTGTTTATTCATTCTTGTAATTTAGTTTTAATTTTTCTCTTAAACATAATGAGGTGTGGACATGTACTTGCCTTTCAGATTCGAATCCACAGGGATACTGCAACACATAGGACGAAATCAGCAAGCGTTGGGACAACTGCAGAGGTATTACTCCTCAACTGATGTATCGATACACATTCATGCCTACATGTTACCTTTCTAAATATAAATAAAACACACATCATCTGTTTAGTATACAGAATTTATGAGTAGCACCTTTCTACTTCTCCATAACTTGTCTTTAAGAAACATTATAAAACAGCAGCAAGTCACTTTGCTTCAGAAATGTAATGTTGGCACAGCTGCACTATATATCACTCTTTATTTGTATTTGTGCAAAAGCTGTTCTAATGCAACTGTGGATGCTATTGTTACAAGTTTTAGTCTCCTTTTTTTTTTTTGTTTCTACAATTAGACATTGGTGCCTATAGTCTGTTGGTTTATATTGCTTGCTAAACTAATATCTACAGATTCGACAATTTGGGCGTCTTGGGGATGGTTCACTGAATGTAGTTACCCGTGGACAACAACGATTTCGCCTAAGACGGTCCTGGAATGATGTGGACGGAGTGGTTAGCAGAATATTATTATCTTTACTGCATCTATATTTTTACTAACTTGGGCATTAGCTATGTAACTTAAGGCTGACAAATCCCTCATTCTTTGTTTGGTTGGGATGCCTCCTTTTAGCCTTATGGAGAGATCCAAATTATTGAGGAAGATCTTCCAGTGAGAATTCCAAGAGATGCTTTTGGCAAATTAGCACCATTGAGTAACATGCCCTGTAGTCAAGCTGTCTCACATTCGGTGTCTTCACCATATTCTCATACTAAAATGCAAAGGTCAAAAAATGAGGAAAGTGATTCAGAACCAAATTCAGAAGACAGTTTTGAGAATGAACTCTCACCGGTGGAAAGGAAAATCCATCTATCAGTTGTTGGCTCCAGCTATGTAGATGATACAATGGATGAATCAGCAAACAGCTGCAACCCTAAATTCATGTGTAAGTCAGATCAGGAAACTAGATCCAATCTGGATTCAAGGATTGGGAATTGTTCCACTTCTGGAAAGCAGTCATGGAATGAAGAGCTTAATAGATGTAAAAATATATGTGCCTACACATCTCATAAAATTTCAAAAGCATTTTGGCCCCACTGGACATATCGGATGTTTGACTCTTATTTGCTGGCACAGAGGGCTGCAGGTAGGCTTTATTTTGCTTCTTTTATCTCCCAATTAGATATTTCTTGCAAATTTCCCCTCGTCATTGTTATGGCATCACTATTATTGGCTAAATAAAAGTTCTGGTTATCTTTTCTACTTGCTGGTCTGTTAGTATTGATTTTAAAATTCAAAAAAGGTCATGAATGGAAAATTCATGAGCAGGGTGTGTAATTCTAGAATTTTCAGAAATGGTTTGGCAATATATATAGTAATACTGTATTAATCTGTGTTTTTGTCCATTTATTTATTTGTAATTGACTGAAATTTAATAATGAAAGTCTTCATTTTCTTAATGAAATCTTTACTATGGTATAAACAATTAAAATTAAATAAAAGATTAGGTGTCCGAATTTTGAATTTTTTCTGTAAAACAAGTATGTAGCTCTTAGAATAAAGGCTAATGGTTCCGTTGTGTTGATAATCTATAGATATGTGGAAGCGAATAGTTGGGGTGCCTAACATGGAAAGTCTCGTTCAGAAGCCTGATGTTTTATCATTTCACATAGCTAGTAAAATACCTGTGTCTGAGTCTACAAGGCAGGAGCTTTTGGATATCGATGGCATTGCTTACAGATTGCGTAGGGAAATTGAATTACTAGAGAGCATTGATCTTATCCGGTGTAAAAGCTGTGAGGTAATTGTTTCTTGTGAATATTGCTTGGGAATAATACAGAGACAATTTCAAATGTGCAAATCTGTTTCAACCTTCATCAAATGTGGAAAGTAATATTTCGCACTCTTTTTCACCATCTTAAAATTTGCAGACTACGATTGCAAAACGAAGTGATATGTTGGTGATGTCGAGTGAGGGTCCTCTTAGTGCTTATGTGAATCCAGGTGGTTATGTGCATGAGATAATGACTCTTTACAAGGCAAATGGTTTATCTCTTCTTGGACCAGCAGTGGCTGAATACAGTTGGTTTCCTGGGTAAGTGTCACTCCATTTCCGTATTGTGATGTTAGGAACATAGTTTCTTTAGGGTTTAGAAGAATTAGGTATGCCAAAGGTCAAACTATTGCATGCCGTGAATCTGTACGATGTTTCGTTAATGGTTATTAAACATGTATATTTTCTCACCTAGTTTTCTGTCCTTTAAATATGGTTGGCCGGATTCTATTTTCAAATATGGTGTTGGATTTGTCCTCTCTTTTTTCAGAGACATTTTCCACCTGATATCTGGGTTTTGAGGAAAGAAAGGCAAAAGTATTTTTCTTTATTTTATGCAGGGGGAGTGGAAAACTTTCCATTAGCTTTTTCTTTATTTTATTTTCCTTCTGCTCTATGGAAATTTCTATTATAAACAATCCAGAAAAAATGGGGTCTTCGCAACGTCTTTTCCCATGGCCGTTTTTGTTAATGTCTTTCCATATTTCAAAGGAACGTCTCTGCTATACCCAGCAGTAAAAATAGAAAAAGAGAAAAGGATGAGCTACTAGTTCCCTACAAAGTGGACGTATTTTGCAACATGTTTTTCGTGAGATTAGTGCTGAGGATGCTACATAATGTCTACATGTACATGGTTATTTATTGAGAAGTAAGAAGCTCAAGTTCCAATGTGGTTTTTTTGGCAGGTATGCATGGACAATTGCTATTTGTGCTACGTGTAAAACTCAAATGGGGTGGCTTTTCACGGCCAGGAGCCAAAAACTAAAGCCCAGCACTTTCTGGGGGATTCGGAGCTGTCAACTTGCAGAAGAAAAAACGCGAAAACCTGTAGTTTGATATTTATGCAATCACCTATGGATGAAAAGCCATGTCCAAGTAACTCGGCATGGCTAATGTATATAATGCAGCTTTCTTGTTGCACTGCGCATGTTGATATTAATAATATTAGAAAATAAATGTTTGTAGCGGCTTGGAAGAAATAAAGTGACACATAGTAATTTTAAATGAGAGTCATTGAGAACTATTGTAGCTGTCGTGTTTTCACAGGATAGATGAAGAAGCGCCTATTTCGTTCCAAAGAGTTTGATGTCTTGGTAGAAGTTTTTGGATTTGTTCTGCCCACACTGCAAGCTAAAGTTCGTTTTGGGGGAATAATGTGCAATGTATGAATTACCTGAACAATTATATATTCTGTTTTTATTTTAGTTGTTTGGTTTTAAACCCTATGTAAGTGAACATGACTCGTATGAATATGGCAAGCTTGGATTAATCTGCCTAAATTTCTGCGACACTTCATATATAAACATTTTGACACCAACCTTATGAAGTGATTATCATGTTTGAAACAAAGTTACTATAGTTTTGTGTAAAACACACTACCAATTTATCTTGGTTTTCTTTTGTTCACAACATTTGGAGTCCTGATGCTGTGTTCTTTTTATTTGCTCGCTATTATTTTATTGCGAGACGATTCAATATGTAACACATTTACTGTGTTAGTAAAGTCTGCAAAATGTGGGCAAAATACGCAAGAAAAAGGCTTTAGGGTTAATATTTGTAAAATAGTAAAAGGTGAATGACAATATGTAATTAAACCTAGTTTTAATGAATTATTTGTTTTTAATTATTATACAAGAAAATAAAAGATGAAAATTAGAAGAAATTTTTAAAAAATTACTTTCATTAGATGGAACATTTATAGAATATTATTCTGTTTAATATATTTTTATCGAGTCATATTTTCTAAAATTTCACCATTAGAAGTTAATTTCACGTATATTACATAATTTATTTAATTAATATCAAATTATGCGATTGCGTTTTATACAGATAAAAATTGACAATATATATTTTTCTGAAATATTTTGAAATACGAATCATTTAATATTTTGTTGCTGTTGAATTTTAACATTATACATATATATAAACAATGCAAGCAAGCTGAGGGCACTATCAAAATCATATTTCATTGAGCATAAATTGGAATATATATATATATAGTATTCCCCGATACAAACAAAATCCTTGAAGAATAAGCAATTATTCAAAGTTCAAATGGCAATGCCTTATACCACAAAACTAACAAGCAATAAAATAAATCTGTTCCTAAGAAGCGTATTGTGTACTCAACGGTAGCTTCGGTAGCCTGGGCTGTACATGCAACTCTCTGCATATTTAACAAGATCCTTTGGTCGAGGTAGATGAGAAGCCAGACCTGTCCACCAAACAGGGAAGACAACATTATGAACTGAAAAACAATAACATCATTAACCAGTTTTGTCTAAACTGAAAACACTTGAAGAAACTCACCTAGATCATATGTCTTAGCCGCCACTTTAGCAGCAATGTGTGCTGATATCTTCCTAATGTTTGAGAATGGAGGGTAAATCAGTCCCTTATCATAGTTCTCCTCTGATACTTGTGCAGCCAAAGCTTCAGCTGTTACAAAAAATGAAAGGGTCAATCAAGTCATCTATTTCATCATTTTCTATACATTTTTTCACACTCTTCAACATTTTTTTTCTATGTACTCACAGGCTGCCAGGAGCATCTCATCACGCACACGGATTGCACCAGAGATGATCAAACCCAAGCCAAAACCAGGAAATATGTAAGCATTGTTGGCCTGAAAAACATAATAAAAAGGTTAGCCAATAGTTTGGTAATGTGTGTCTGTTGAATAAGAATATGCTTAGCGAGTTTTAAGTTAAACCTGTCCAGGAACAAAGAGTTTTCCTTCATATTCAACAGGATCAAAAGGGCTTCCACTGGCAAAGATCGCTTTACCCTGCAAAATATAAGAGACGTAACGCGGTAAGCAAGATTTTTGTTTGTTTATCTGCTTTATCTTTTAACTCGCAATGTGTTGTTCCTTGGGCTATGTAAAAATGAAACAAGGAAAATTTACCTTGCTCCATGTGTAAGCTTCTTCAGCTGTGCACTCAGATTGTGAAGTTGGGTTGGAGAGAGCAAGAATGAGTGGTTTCTACACGCCAAGAAATATCACAGACATCAGAGATATAATCTTGTAGTGAGTAGCAAAAAAATCATCAGAGAAAGCCAGAAAGAACCTCATTCAAGGATGCCATGGTTTCAACCACTTCCTTGGTAAATGTCTTCCCTACTCCAGATGATCCAATCAAAACGGTTGGCTTGATTGCCTGATAGAGAGTGAATTGTAAGTTAGTGTTCCAGAACTTTTAAATATTACATGAAATTAAGGAAAAATCTGAGACACTTTCTTTACCTTGACAGCATCTAGTAGCCCCTTCACAGGTTCATGCTCATGTGCCCAAGGCTTTTTGAAGTGCTGAAGTGATTCCAGACGAGAGCTAACAATAAGTCCCTGGAACGGAACAAACTTGCCATGAGAAACTATGGAAGAAAAAAAGTGTAGAGAAGGAAAAAAAGAAGATTTCATTCTTGTTTACCTTTGAATCCACAAGCCAGATCTTCTTTCTGGTCTCTTCCACTGGAGCTTTTGTCTGGCCAACAAAATAGTATTTAGATACTTCATAAAAATGAATAGTATTAATGAAGATGAATACAAAAAAGCTATATACCTGCTTTGAAATCTCAAGAGCAATCAGTTCTGCTATACCAGTTCCAGCCTTCAACAAACAAAAGATACAAGCAATAAGAAAATTCCTCCCAAAGAAATAGTTATAATCATGCATTCTTAGAAATCATGTATTACCAAAATGAAAAAAATGGAAGATCTTACCTCTCCAGCACCCAAGAACAAGAAGGTGTGGTCAGCTAAGGTTCCCCCAACTAATTTCAGGGATGCAAGCAATCCTGCTAGCACAACAGATGCTGTACCCTGTATTTAATCAAAGTTCACAATCATTAGCGTGAATTAAAATAAGAAACCATGCACAATTTAAAAACCTTCAACCGTTCTACCTGGATATCATCGTTAAAAACAAGATGAGATGAACTGTATTTTTCCAGCAGATCAAATGCATTATGATTGGCGAAATCCTCAAACTGAAAAAGAATCAACAAAATTAGTAAAACTATGAACTCAAGCAAACCAAAGCCACTGACTGCAGGTGTTGAATCTGATATACAACCTGTATGAGAACTTTCTCTCCATAGTTCTGCTTAACTGCGCGCATAAACTCGTCTAGAAGCTCTGCATATTCCTGAACCACAACAAACAATTATCATGTTAACAGAGAAGAAACATCACACTCAATAACTATTGTTAAAAAAAATGTACATTCAGTTTTATGCATGCAGTGCCAAGGATGATCATACCTTCCCAGTTGCACGCCTTTGTCTAAGCCCAATGTAAAACTCATCATTCAGCAACTTCTCATTGTTTGTGCCAACATCAATGGTTATAGGCAAACACTAAAATCATAGAAGATCACATATAGCAAATTAATATTTGATAAACTATGAATGAGGGAAAGGAAAAGGGAATAAAAAAAACAGAATTAAGTAGTTCTTACAGACGAAGGACGAACACCTCCTAAAGCAGTATAGAGAGAAAGTTTCCCAACAGGAATTCCCATTCCCTGACAAAATGTTAAAGAAAAATGTTGTCATAATTTTCTTTGTTCATGATGCAGATTTAAGAGACTAGTACTTTAATTTTTTTTTTTTTACCTGGCAGCCAAGATCTCCAAGTCCTAATATGCGCTCACCATCGGTCACAACAATAACTTGAATACTCTTTTCTGGCCAGTTTTTCAGTACTTCAAGGATCTTGCCTCTGAAGAATTGAAATCAAACACTTAGTATTTTCTCAAATGCTTGGTGAAGAAACATAATAAACGAGCAGTGTCATAAAAAAAAAGGCTTACTTTTCCTTCAAACTGATATATAGACCCTGAGGACGCCTAAAAATGCTTCCGTATTTCTGGCATGCTTCTCCAACCGTTGGAGTGTAAACAACAGGAAGCAGTTCCTCAACATTATCCATCAGAAGCCTGTAGAACAGCCTTTCATTCCTCTCCTGTCAATAGAGAAATGTCAGAGACAGTGAGAAACTCAGAAGTAATGGTTCTTGGTTATATGTTCCTAACACTAGCATATGTATTCATAAAATCCAATTTTTAAAAGAGAGTACTAGATGGTATATGCACTTTACATGGACAGAGTTATAATTCAGAAAGTACCTGAAGATCCATCAGGGCCATGTACCTATGGAGAGGAACCTCATACTGGCGAAGATTGTGCATCAACCTCTTTTCCTGAACATCAAAATAGCAAGGGAATTTAGCCAAAAATCCTGGGAGATTGCACAGCATCTAGCATACCATTTGTATAAAGGGTATATTTAGATGCAATTTCAAGTCTTTTGGTTCTGTTCTCTGATCAAAATAGGAGTTTCATGTGTTGTAGATGACATCAATTATCCTGTGACAGAGACCAAGTGGGTCGGCTCACACTTAAGTAAAAAGAATTGCGTTCTGGTTAATAGCTATAGTTTTTAGCATGGTGGTAAAGGCTCGATCCAACAATTGGTATTAGAATCAAGATCACGAGTTCGATTATCAATATGAAATCACGTGCACTTAAGAAATTGTGTCCAAGTTTTTTCTTTGTGTAAATAAAGTAACTGAACGTGATACTAAGAAGCAAGTAACCTGAAGTTCCTGATTGAAGACAACTGGGGGCAAAAGGCCACGCAAGTAATGAGCATCTCTCTCTCCCTCACTAAAGGCCAGCCCTTTGTTGTAGCGTGGATCTCTCAGTAAACTGTATCCACTGTAGACAAAATTGCAAATCCTTGTTACCACATCAAATTCTAACCAAGTAAATCAAACATTTTCATTGAAAAAAAATAAAATAAAACTAGTCATGGTGCAGATCACACATAATAAGTCAGCAGAACAGTCTCATAAAACTTTACATCCATCACATAAGTCCACTATCTCGTGATCTACCAAACCCAGTACTCAAAACAACACATAGTCCAAGAATGCCATGAAATGTGAAAAAAATTCTCCTTTTTTTCAGAGATAATCAGAAAATAAGTCTGGCTTAGCCAGAAATGAAACTCCCCCATTAACAAGATGACAGATAAATGACCACAGATCCAAACATGTAAACTAAAGCTACAAAAGACAAAATTCCATGTTGTCTTTTTCGACATGTAAAATGTTAAGTAGTGATACCTGGCCACAGAGAAGGTCCATGGAGTGATAAGATGGTCCTCTGTGGCACTATCCTCACCATACAAGTCCCTTAAACCCCCACCATTGCTATAATTCTTCGTGACAGAAACCTCACCACCGTTCTCCTTCAAGGAAATGCTCGACATGATCACTGGCAACAACTTCTGTACAACAATGAGAATGAAATCAAAATCATGTTCAGTGTATCCACATATGCAAGCAATGATTTCCACCACTTACTTTGTACCTAAGCAGACAAAAACAAGCAGCGGAAAACAGAACGCGAGTTTGGTATGTGTCCGAGACAACCTTGTAATGAATCTATATATAAGCTCTCAAGACACCTTTTTTATTCCTTTTATTTGTTTTTTTTTTTTTTTGTTACGTGACAAAACTGAGCTAAGTTTCAACGAGAATGGAGATGAGAGTGGACCAGTGGCACGCGTAATAATTAAATAATGGAAGAAATTTTATTCCTTTCTGTCTCCTATTACAACCCTAATAACATTTATTACTTCATGTCATAACATATCATGCAGTGATTAAAAAAAAGTAAATGAAATTCAGAATGAGAAAGGAAATTACTTTTATGTGTGGTGACAGAGTCCTAATATTGTGTCTATGGCTATTGAGGCACATCATATTGACTTGGCGGAAGATTTAAGTGAAGATTTTTAAAAGAAGCTTTGCAGATTCTCCGCGTTTGGTTGATGAGTCAATATTGCCCTACTCATCTAACAACTGCTGCTGGCGCAAAATGGTTAACAGATAGAAAAGTTCTGTTCTTTATCCTATTCAATTCAATACAACAGAAACCTTTCTCATTCGCACATGCCATCTACCCTTCTCACAAAATATAATAATCTTATTTTTTAGGTTTAAATATCTCTCTAAATCTTAAATGGGTCTTACAAAAAATTCAAATCTTTACATTTTACTGACTATAAAATATAAAAATCCCTTCTTTTTTTTTCATGATTGTTACTCACTTCCTGACCCACAGTTTAATTTAACTTCAGGTGCTAATTTAAGAACAACATGGCTTGATTTACGTTACTTCTCCAATGATATATGCTGCAACTAAGGCAGGGTTTTATTTATTGAATCTAATTCCATGTATAACTATGATGATAATGCAAATAAAATAATAGTAATTATTTTATGTCGTTTGAGAATCAATTGAATAGGAAAAAATGTTAACTTTGATTTCATCTTTGATATTTAAACTTTTATCTTCTTTTCTAAATACATATAAAAGTTTAATTTTATTAAAACTATTCTTCTTATAATTATACTACTATTACTACCACTATTATTATTAAGATTATTATTATTACTATTATTATTCTTGCTATTATTATTTATTAATTAACTTAAAAACTGTTAAAAAATTAATTGTACAAAATTAATTAGTTTCAAAAAAGGATTATAATTAAATTAAAAAATTTAAATATTTATTTATGATAAAAGATAAAGTTTAAAAATCAATTAAAACAAAATTAAAGTTTCAGGTGTCTTATAAATTGAATAAAATTAAAGAATCAATTAAGATAAAATTAAAGTTTGAAAAGAGTAAAGTTTAAGTACTCTAGGTTAAATGTTTTTTTCTCTAAAATAATGCTTGGTTGCAATTTTAATTTGAGTTATAATTATGTAATTTTAGTATTCTAATTTCTATGTCAAATTCAGAATCTAATTTTAGTTTGTTGATGATTTTGTTTAGTTTTTTATTCTCTTTTTCTATAGTTAGTTGATATATTAAAATAATGATATGTACAACACATGGTTGATTCCGATGGTATTGGACTCTAAATATTAAATTATGTTGCGGATGAAAAAATAATTTATTAAAAGAAAAATCCAATTTAAAATAACCTTCGAGATTTCCAACGTCCTATAGTTGGCTTTGGTTGACTTCCAAGTAAAATATTAATAATTTATTTGTGAGAAAGGAATAGTATTACATGTCTCTTTGAATGGGATCTATGTATCTACACTTTGAAAATCAAGCTCACAAAATCAATTAAAGAAATATAAATTGTTACTTGATAAATATATCCTTGTTAGAAATAATATTTTCTTTATTAATTACTTTTTAACATTTATATCAATCCAAAGGTTAATATAAATAATATTAATATAAAATATAAAAAATGCTTTTAATTAATAGCTGATGTATATAGTAGATATGTATTAGCTATGATTACAATTAGTGTAGTAAATAGTGTGTTTTTTTTTTAAACTGGTTTTGATTTAAACAATTTTACTACTTCTGATGGCAAAAAAATAAATCACAAGTCACGCAGAAGATTTTAGACATTTTAAAACCAATATTAAGACTACGCACGTATAATTTAACACGATAAATTTTAAAATTAAATCATAACAATTACTGATATTTATTTCATAATAAAGATATCGATGATAAATTTCTTCGATTATTAATGTGACAGATGGCTCAGTTTCTAAATATATTTAACAAAATAATTTGATAATTTTAATTTAAAAAATAAATACTTTAGAATAAATTTAATATAAATTATGTGATAATAAAATAAATTTATTATTTAAGACAATGCATATGTTAATTTAAGACAAATAATTAATAAATAATAATCCTTTACGTCAACAGAAAAACTTAATTATTTTCAATTGAACTACATTATGTATTACTGGAGTAAAGACATGCGCTATCGCGCCTGTGTGTATACATTTTTCAAATATGTGTGATATTATATTAATAGGTGATAATATTGTAATGTTATTAAGTTAATATATAAACTAAAATTATATTTATTAAAAATAAAATGAAATATATCATAACAGATGAAAGAATAAATAAAGAAGAAGAGAAAAATCAAAGATAGCCGATTTTATAAGAAGCTTGTAAAGATAACAATCAATTTTTAAAAATTTAAAAATTATTATATTTAAAGGATAAAATTGGTATTTTAAAATGTGGACACAAAAAGAGAAATTCCCTTTATATATTGTTATAGATAACGTTCAGGTCCGAGTTTAACGTTATGTTTAGTGAACAAAATCAAACAATTTAGACGCAAATAAAACATATTAATCGATAATATATTAATTACAATGTATACAACACTTACGTATCAATGTAAAAATGCACATAGAGAAGAACAATTTAAATAACCTTTACAAAAGTATTTAGTTTTTTAGATTGATTTAAATATGTAATATACTCTATTTTTTTTTTCTACGAGTACATAACTGTTAATAGTTCATATATATTTTTTAATCACCCTCTTATTTAATAGTTCATGGAATCAAAAATAGCATGGATTTATTTAAGAATTTCCAATAAAGTTATATTAAATTTTATTATGAATTTTGACATCTCAACATTCATCAATAATTTGTTATTATATGAATATTTATTAAAAAAATAAAAAATATAAGATAGGAAGGATCACATCAAATCTATAATAATTTTTATATTTTATAAAATATAGATAAATTATATAAATTATAAAAAAAAAGATTAATAAATATATAGAAGTAAAACATTAAACCACTTATATTGTTCTCTATGAATGAAAGTTAAATTAACTAACTTATCAACACAATGATTTTCTTAATGAAAAATATGAGAAATTTTGAATGGAATATGCATATAGAAATGTAGACGTCATATTTCTCTAAGACTCAAAGAAACCATGACAAATTAGAGAATATCACTTTCCAACACTAATACAAAAAAAAGTCTTTAACGTCTACCCACGATAAACTCAACGTCAAAAATGAATGGTGGCATTTTTGTAGATAAAGGGATAATTTTGACATCGGTCAATTGTATTATGTGACGTCGAACATTTCCTCTAATGTTAATTTAGACGTCATCCAATACGAGATCAAAATTTGGACAACGAAAGTCTTTAAAGTTATGCACCCAAACATGCTCCAAAATATTGATGAATCACGTAAATTCAACATAAATAAGAGTATGTACATTAATAAAAATTAAAAAACTATTCATATATTCACTTCAAATTCTTCTAAAAATACCAACAAATAAAGCCAAATTAGTATAAGAGTATTTATCTTGAAGCTATTAACACCTTTATTTTTCATGTGAATAAACACTGTCGATTTTAAAAGTGTTTATTCTATTTCTTTTTATATTTAATATTTAGTGAATTCTCTGTTGTTATTAACAAGTGATAAGGATGAAACATCGTAAAGCCATGGTTTACTATATGCCATAGGCATTAAATTTGCATAAAAAACATTTAGTCTTTATATATGCATGTGCATGTATATTAATTTCTTAATATATGAGTTGTTAAGTATAGAATGAAGGTGCCTATTAAAATATATGCATAAAGATCATGTGTTGATCCTCTTTTCAAAGAAAAGGACAATGGTGATGTGTACAAATTCTTATTTCAATATCTCAGTTAAAAAATAAAACAATCTTTTTTAATGTAAAAAACAATATTATTAATACAAAAAATTTTCCAATGAAATTTTTATTAAGATAATAAAATAAGTATCGTTTTGACTTTTTTTTATTAATTAGCTAAAAATGAAAAATTCGGACTAACTAGTCATATTAAACCCGTTTTTTATTTATTTATATATATATATATATATATATATATAAATATTTAATTATATAAATATTTTTTAAAATTTTAATTAATTAATTAATATCTCTAATTAAATAAATTTTTATATTTAAATATTAAATAATTTATTATAATTAGTTATTAAATTTAATTTATAAGTATTAATGATTTAAACTATAATATTTTTTATATTTATTTAAAATTAATATGATATAACAAAATTATTCATTTAAATATGTTTATTTTAATTTTAATTTGAAAAAAAACGAACCCGTCTGATTCAGCTTTTACACCGGTAAACTTAACAAAAACAAACTAAAAACTAAATTATGAAGTTAAAAATTCAACATAATTTACCAAATTTTAACAAAATAACACATAACCTAGTTTCTATTACCTACTTTTTAAGTGTGTTACACACATTCATACTCAAAAGTCTATCTTATAGTTCTAACTAATTAATTTAATATATTATATTTTCTTGTATTCAAATTTTGTGGGGATTTCAACAAATTTTTGGTTTTTAAACCTTTCAAACACAAAGTTCAATTTTGTCGGAATTTCAAATAGTTTTTGAATTTGAAACCTTTCAAATACAAAGTCGGTATTCAAGAATGAATGGGTCATCCATTTGACGTTGAAACGCTCTTTATCTTTACATTTCTTTGCCTTTTATTGGTTGTTCATATTTTAACACTCGTTCCTTTAATTGCCAAAATAAGAAATAAAAAATTCAATTAATATATTTAAAGACCTTCCATTATTGGTGTTTACAATATTGACTTACGGTATACATTTAACATTATTTAATATTCCCTTTATTTTTTTTATTAGTTGCAATGAAGTGTAAATTAAAAATTGGTAAATTTTAATAAGACTTAATTAGATTCTAATTATCTTATAAATTTAACGTGAATAAGCATATAACATATTGAACTTTCACAGGATCTTTATAAGAATAGTCATTTTCATACCGAAACAATTATATTTGTTATTCTTTTAAACATGTACCCACTATAGTCTTCATTACTTTCTCTTTCTAAAATAATTTAAATAATGTATTGTTTTAAAGTTAGGTTATTATCAGCAATTGCTGAAAACTGAAGTTTTTAATTAATGGTGTAATTATTACGCATTATATTAATTGAGTAATTTAAAAAATTATTTATTAAGAAAAATATATCTCAAAGTAAATATTTTTAATATTTCTTAGAATGTAAATACAATGCATACAATACACATGTACATACATAATATTTATAATTATTTAAAAACAATTATTATATATTTATTATGTAAACGAGTTGATGAAATTTATCGGATTTAAAATGCATAATTCAACTAATGATGTATTAAATAAAACTCTCTTTTTTTTCAAAATAGATATGAACCGCCTAGTACTTTAGAATTAAAAGAGATTTTAATTCAATATATAATTCACGCTATGTTAACTGTACATAAATGTGAAAACTTTAATTAACTTTTTGTCAACAAAAAGTGGTAGCTTCCGCGTTGAAATCAGAAGTTCAAAACTGAAGAAATTTCAAATAAGAGACTTCTCTTTTTCTAGAAGCAAAAACAGTGATTTTATTAATATCTGAAAAATTAACTTTGATATGTCATGTATGAAAATATTAGTAACAAATTTCCATTCATAATTTTCTTATTATTCCATAATTGTGTTAATTATTAATAAGTAATTTGCTTTTACATTAATCAATCAAACAATAACTATTTCAAATCAATGATGAAGAAATTATTTTTTGGCAATCATAACCATCCACCGATGAGATGAATGATACATTCTTGGTGTTTGACAAATTTGAACTTCTCCATAATTATTCATTAAGAACAAAGTAATAAACTAAATTTGGTTAAAGAAAAATTAAAAATCAACTTACTTTTTTAAAAAATAATATAATTATGATTTTTTTATCCTAACATATATTTTTACAAAATTTTATTCAAACAAAAACTCATTTTATTTTCACATAACTTTATTCTATATGTGTGAAAGTTCGTGAATCATTGAAAAAGGAAAAAGAAAATCACCATTGGAGAATTTAGCCACTCTACACCTCCCCAGAATATTGTGGTCACTGGATACACCTCCCTTGGACGTGCTTATCAAGAAGTTTCTTTATATATTACCTAATATTTCTTGCAAAATTCAAGAATGACTTCTGTTTTTAATATTCAAACAAAATTATTTCTTTATTCTCAAAAAAAAGTATATCAACATTTGCGTTTATAATATATGACAAATGGTAATTTATTTTTCAAATATTATCATTGTATAATTTTATAATTTTAGTTTATTACATATATATTATTTATATAAAGAAAAATATTTTTTATATGTGCATTTTGTTTTTAATTTCATCTTTTGATTAATTATTTTAAATGAAAACAATTATTTTAATAATTTTATTATATTTTTTAAAACTTAACTATTTTTTTATTTGACTTTTTTTTATTTTTCTTTTAATTAAAATAATTATATAATCAAAAAATATCTACAAAATAAATAAAAATCATTTGCAATAAAATTAAAAAAATTATTTATATTTAGTTTTACAATTATAACAGTAACTATATAATTTTTTATATCATAGAAAAGAATATGCCTATGAATTTTCATTAGCCTCATTAGACTATCAATTGGTTCTTGTCATATACTCTCTTATTATAACACGCTCATATTTGATCAATCGATGGTTGCATACATGTCTCAAATAAAGAGAAAGTAAAAATTGTACTACTGTAATACTTAAATAGAGCCAGTGATGAAATCATTTATGTAACAGAATTCATGGTATAGGTGTGTATTTGTTTATGTGTGTTAGTTTATATACAAGTAGAGCCGTCAATCGGACAATTAAGTTTGATCGGACTCGATTCATCGTCGGATTAATTATTTAGTGAGTTAATTCAATCTGATTTACTTATTAGTGAGTAAAAAAATTTGAACTCAATCTGACCTATTATTAATTGGTGAGTTAAACGGATTGACTCGCGAGTTCATTTAATTAAGAAAAATATAATTATTTTATTTATTTTTTAAGTTAAAACTACATTATAATTCTAATTAAAATCTAATAAACTTTAATACAATCCAAATACAAACTAAAATCACAACAAATACAAATTATCTATATGTTGGCTAAAAAAAATAACTTAACATGATCCAAATGCAAACTTAATAATGTCCAACTTATTAAAAAAAATACTATGTAACCCTTTATTTGCGGATTGGCTCACCAACTCGGCTCACTACGGGTTCAATCTGAGTGAGCCGAGTCAAAAATTATCCCATATTGAAATTTGTAAAAAAAATTTAACCCAATCCGGTCCGAACCTATGGTGAGCCGGATTGGCTAACGAATTCCAATCCATTTTGACAACTCTATATATAAGTGATGGAATCAGTTTTATAATCAATTTCATGTGTGTGTCTAGTTTATATATATATATATATATATATATATATATATATATATATATATATATATATATATATATATATATATATATATATATTACCAACTACATATACATGAAAATAAAATTAATCTCTTACGATCTTTGATTAAACTTAAGTTTACAAAACTCCATCATTTTTTGAATACTTCATTAAACTTAATTATTGAATTTTAGTGGAAGTATAAATTAATTCAATTTTAACCTTTAAAATTAAATAATAAAGTACAAGATACAAAGAAAATTCAAATGAAATTATAGACAAAATAAATGTTTCATGTGCATCCAAAATTTGTGACAAAAAAGAAAAGAAAATTTTAATTATATTGATTTTTGATTGGATGGGGTTGTGGTGTTGTAGATTTGTATTAACTTTTATTTGAATAATGAATTTTAATAGCAATTGTTTCAATTTTTAATCGAATGGTAACAACTTATGTTTAGATTTAAGGAGGTGAAGAGACGGTGCAACGATTTTATGATTTTATAGGATAATTTTACCGATTATATTATGTTACGATTATACGTGGAATCTAACTCGTAAATATTATGTATAATTGTAAAATCTTTTAATTTTACGATTTAAATCTCAAATCTATCTATCTTATTTCACGCCTACAAAAAAGTGTTGTTTAAAGTTTATGACACACTTTTTTAACTTCATACCATATTTTGTTGTTTCCTAAAGTAAAAAATGGTGTGTTAAATCATCAAGTTACATATCTAATATGATATCTCTAGTCGTAATACTTTTTTTTATATAAATTATATAATTATTTACATATGTATAATATTTTATTATGAATTTAATATATTATAAATAGACTTAATTAGTAACTTGGGTTCCTATGTTTAGATATTTTATTCACTTTGAAATATATATATATATATATTACTTCAATTGAGTTATTATTTAAAAAAAAATCTTAATTGAGTCTTATTTATATAAAAAAATTCGATGTAGTATCTTATGTTAAATTTGCTTGAAATCATTTTAAAGTGTTTTATGTTAAAATATCAGTTATCTTGTAATTTGAATATACCCAGTATCAAAATTAGAAGATTTATAAGATAAAATATGATTTAGATTTTGACTATGGTATTTTCGACCATTGTTAACGACGATTTAATATAAGAAACCACATATTTCATTTTTTTTCATAAATAAAATTCAAATTGAGCCAAAATCAAATATAAAAAAAAAGAATTAAGTATCTAAATATATAATTCAAATTACTAAACAAGTCTTATAAATATTAATAAATAGTAATAATTAATGTTTTGGGTAAATGATTTGTAATATGTCTTACTTAATTCTTATCCTATATTTAATGTAACAATATTCTTTGATATATATATATATATATAAATGGTTAGTTTTATAAAATTATCATCTATGTAATTACTTTTTCTTTTTTTAATTCTCTATGTTTCTTCGTAACTTTTTAACTAAACGTTATAATGGCGAAGCTTAAAAATATATATTAGGAATTCGAATATTATTTTTCAAATATACAAACTCGGGAGGTTGCCAAATATATAAAATATATCAATTAAAAACAATTTTATTTTATTTACGTGCTAATTTATTTATAAAAGAAAAAAATTGAAGAAGAGGGCCTCACACACACAGACAAAAAGCTCTGTCACCGCCTATAAACACATATTTTATTGATATTAAGAAAAGTGAATCATTGTTTTAATTGATTTAAACTATTTATTACAAATTTAAAGTATAATTTACATATCCAAAGTATTTATTTATTATAAATTTTCATTACAGTATAATCTATACATTTATTTTTGTTTAAAACAAAAGTCCATACAAAAATTGTACAACATGGAAAGCCATGACGGCTACAAAAGTTATAATATACCTCTAATGTGTGGATTCTAATATGGTTTAAAAAATGAAGTCAACGAGTTTTTATTCTTGCATAAAGGTGGAGTGAGACCTCACTCTTGAATTGAAACATGTGAAATAGTTAAAATTTTTGAATAATATTATATTAAATGCAGCCTTGGGCCATGCATATAAAGAATTATAAACTTTCTCACACACACAATAAAGTGTCCGTAGCTAATAAAACTTTGGTAAGAAATTAAAATTAAGATAAATAATGAATAGAAAAATTCCTCATGCTTGAGTCTGTCCTTATTCACATTAAGAGTTAAAATATATTAGTGTGGGTGGCTTAGTAGCAGCCGCCAACCACATTGATCATGCAAACCTCAGCTCTCGTCACTTGTGTATCATTGTATATTATTTAATTAAATATTTTACACAGTACTTTTTTTTTAATTTAGAATTTAAATGTATAGTTAAATTAATATCAATTTTGGTTAATTTTTAATCACGATTAGAATTTAAAATTAACATTTGTTATGTTCTCTACAAACCGGAACAAGCCACCCAGTCAAGAGGGCAAGATCACAATATTTTCGAGGTATTATTTGCTTCACAGTGTGGAATTTTGTTACGATTTTGTTCTTAAAAAACACCTTAGAGAGTGAAGGAATGAAAGAATATTTAAACTGTGTTTAACCTCGACTTCTAAACGATATGAGACTTATTGGATATACCGAAACAAGTCTTTTGGTCGAGGGTAAAGGAAATTGTCGATCCCACGGTGGGCGCCGAAAGCATCACCACCATGTTCCCAAGCCTTAAAAGCGCCTCAATTCTTCCAGATGGTGTTGCATTTTCCTCTACATATCCTCTTGCACCAGTCTAGCCCCACAGTGGGCATGATGTTCCGACCCGACCCAAATCTTTCTGGCAGCATCGTTAGGAACAATCACTGTGTTCCCGAGATATTTCTCGCTTTGGAGCATAAAGCTCTATCATTGTTTTGTTCTTCAAATATGCCTTATAGGAGGAAGAAGTATTTAAATTTCATTTAACTTCGACTTCTAAGTGAAGCGATGTGAAACTGAGCAGATGTATTATAACAATATTATAATTAAGATTAGTATTTTGGTTCCACTTTCAATTAAAAATTATGACTTAAAATCAATATTATATTAAGATTATAATTTAACATTAATGTTATTAAGATTATTATTGATAAATGAGTTTATAAATTTTATTTAAATAAAATTAGAACAAATATTATAATTTTATTTAATTATCCTTAATTAAGGTAACATTCAAACTAATATTAGAATGAAGATGGGTGTAGAAGTTAACTTAAGATTAAATTAACATTGAAAATATGTAGTGTGAATAAAATCTATATTAAAATTATACAATGCAGAAAAAGTATTAGAAAGTGTAAAATGTTATTATTATGTTAACAGTAATCGAACAATATGACCTTCTCTTTTGTTCCATATAACCACTAAGCCCTGTTTGTCTTCATATTAAAACAAAAAAAAATGCCCACAAAACCATTCGATTTGAAGAGATATTTGACTCGATACTAATTAGATAATGATATGTTAACCAATTTTATTTATACCACTAAAAAAATTAAAAAAAAAAGTGATTAAAATAGTAAATTAAAAAGGAATAAAAAAAGAATAGGTCAAAATATTTTAATCATACTAATATTGAGTTTAGATGATTGAGGCCCATACAGCCCCAGAGGTTTGTTATTAGAGATATGGTCAGTGTTTCCTACACCCCAAAATTACTAAATACACCCTGTCAAACATTATCACCGTTGCGGTTTCCATCATCATTATTGTTGCAGAGACAAGAAGAAAAAGAAATGTTGAATAAAAAACAAGAGAAAAGAATACTAAAAAAAATTGTTTGAATTTTTTTCAAAATCTATTTCATATATTTTAAAAAGTTCATTCCAAAAAACATTATATATGTTTTTAGTAGTAGTAAAATCCTAAAGAAAATACATTACAACTCAATATCTGACAGAGTGTCTTAAAAGCTGCATGGTCGATGTAAAAAAAAATAATATACAAGCAATTATTTTCTTAATTTTTTGTATATCGAATGAGTGCTAACGGAATTTTAAAATTGATAAATTGTTTAAAATAATTAATGCTTAATTACAATTAATATGAAACCGTTAAAGTATAAATAAAAGGTTTATAAAAGAGTTTTATCAGTTTCAAATATTTATCTCTTTAGGAACTTTGTTTTTAGGGTTATTTTTCTTTTTCTCTATATCTTTCACTCTTGTGTTAATTTGTTTGAATATCAAAGATCGTCAGGGTTAGGGTGACTCGGAGCTCTCTAGTTCTATCAAAATCAATTTCTTAAACTGAGTAAGTTGATCTTCTACAATTTTATTTTGTCCGGTTTTAATTTTTGTGCATGTGGGAAACCTTGACTTGCAGGTGTCATGTGAGTTTTCTTTGTGAATTTTCACTTATTAGTGGTTCTAATGATGTTCCCTAATCATGATTATGTTGTTTGTAGGTTGAGTTGTGAGCTCTGTTAGCTTTGAAAAAAGGGTTTGATACTCTTTTGGGTTGTCTAAATTGTCTCACTGGTAAGGGAAGTTAATTTTTTATTTAATTGATCATTTTGATAGTTAATTTGATGTGGTTTGTGAAATTGATGAGTTGTATGTTGAACTATTAGATATGTGGTTTGTTAAATTGATGAGTTGTATGTTGAATTGTTGATTTTGATTTGTGTTTGGTCTTGATTTGGGAAAAAAGTATAATATGTGTTTTGAGTGATTGAGTATGATTTTTAACTCTCTAAAACCACTTAGAGTAAAAAACACTAAAAGAAAGGTGCCCAATCAGTCAATTGCATATGATAAAAATTTTCCAAATTGTTGTTTCTGATACGGGCGCCACTATAGTTCCGTCAGGCGCTAGGTCCCTAACTCGGTGCCGCTGGATGTTAAAAGTCAGGAAATTCCAAGGCTGAGTGTCGGGCGCCACCCTATTTTTCTGATTAGTGTTCCTTTACTAAAATGAAGATTCCACTTCGTTAATAGTCAAATTTAGCTGAAATTTTGACAACTGATCTTATACACATGATTCTTCACTTTGACCAGTTGGATCTTTGTTTTGAAGTCTTTAGTTAGAGAAATGATTTTCAACATTTTGATGTATTTTATGTTTAGCGTTATTTGTCCTGTTTTGTATGTTTCTCTTATTTAACTATTTTAAGGTGTTTTGTGGTTAATGTGAAACATGTTTATGGTTTTCATTATGATTGATTAAGAGATACTCGATGGATTAGAATTTGTTGATACTAATACAAGGAGAACTAGTATTGTGTAATGTATGATGCATTGATGTAAGGATCCAGTTAGAAGTTATCTTGACGCTCTAATAACTATTCAAATTCTCAAATAGAGAGGAATAAGGTACGTGGTGAGAGGAGTAGGAGGTCTCAGGCTAGAGGTTTTACCTTGACCAAAAGTATTAATAGACTAACGTTGTATGTGGTAGAGCATAACTCTTTATCTCCCGCTCTGCAGAGAATGAAATACCACTACAAGTGCATAACTTACCAGGATTCGATATCAACGTAAATATCCAGATAATTGAATCATAGTCTTAAGTGTATATATGAAATTGAATGATAGATATTGTATGATTTGTGTAACTATATTTATAAATAATTTAGTCTTCTAATTACATTAGCTTACTCTTATTTTTTTGTGTCTTGTTTTTTTTTTAAATGATCACTTTATTGGTGTAAATAATTGAAGATTTTATAGTTGGACCAATGTACAAATAGACGAGATCTTCTTATTTTAAAGTTTTGTGTTTATATTTTAAAAAACCCTATCTGATATATTGTTTTTATTATAAAATAAATGTAATATTAATAAATAAAGTTCCTTTCTCTTGTTGTGTAAGGATTAAAAGCAAATTACCAACTCTACTGTATGATTTAGGTGAGAAGACCAGTAATACATCACAACATTTTTAAAGTAGTTTTTTATTTTTTATTTTTTAAATACCTTCATTAAAAATTGACTATATTTTATATTTTTCCTTTCATTAATTAATGAAAGAGTTTCCCAACTAGTATACGATGATCTGAACTAATTCAATATGTTTAGTTTTAAAGAGAAATAAATCAGTGAATCGGTTTACTTAAAATAAATCATCTTACACTTTTTTAATTTTTTATTCAAATATAGTTAGTATATACAAAGAACAAATGTTTGATCTTGAACATGTGCAATAATGTACTAAATTAGTTATATTAGTATTATCACATGTGATATTAGTCATTATCTTAATGAAATTGATTGAATTTGTAAATAGGTAAAAATATATAAAATAATTATGTAATTCTTACAACACTATATTTATAATGATCTAGAACAACTAGGTCTTAGCCCTTGTATGAAATCCCTCTGGACAAGAAACCCTTTAAATGTATTCTGAAGTTAAGATTTAGTATTACATTGTATAATAGATCTTCAAACATGTTAAACTAACTCAACAATTTTTCTCAATGAGAATATTATCTATAAAAAAAGTAATTTATTTTGTTCATATTCTTAATCTCTAATATTTTTTGAATAATGTATCTATTACAAACTAAAATTTTTCTTTTAATATTTTAAAAATTTTAAAAATTTTAACTATAACATAGTATATGTACTAAAAATACTTTTAAATTAAAAATACTTTTAAATTAAAAATACATCTTATATATTTGAAAAATATTTATTTAATATAAATTTAATAATATAAAATAAACATAGTTACTATTCATACTGAAACAATTTCAAATTAACCATTTTCTAATCCATTACAAACTAAAATGTTTTTAAATATTTTTAAATTTTAACTACAACATAGTATATGTAATAAAAATTCTTATTTAAATTAAAAATCCATCTTATATATTTGAAAATATTTATTCAATATAAAATTTAATAATATAAAAATAAACATATTTATTATAATACATATCGAAACAATTTCAAAGTAAACATTTTCTAATAATAATTATATTTCTTTATTATTTACAAGATTTTTTAAATATGCATCTCTTATATTCTTATTTTAAATTCATAAAAAATAAAAAATAAAGTATCTAAATACTAAATTTAGTTACATTCAGATTTCTTACATCATATTACATCATATTTTAAATCACTTGTTTAAATAGCATAATGAATTATAAATTATTAATAATTTATGTAATTATTATTATTTTATTTTAAAAAATAGACCGTCGCTTCCACTTATTTAAATAAGAAGAAATCACTGAACCCATTTCCCCCAAACTAAAAAGAGAGAGAGAAAATTTTGTTAGGGTTTCATGCATGTTGGTTCCTAGCCGAGAAATTTAATCTATAGAAAATTGTTTTTTCATTGAAAGAGACGATTTTGAGTTCATGGACCGCCTGCGCCCTCGCAACCGAGAGGTCTTTTCTGGATTTACAAATGCAGAGGTATTATTATAATATTATAGTTATAATGGCCATAAGTGTCACATCTTTCTCTTGAACTTATTTTTTGTCTTCCCTAAAAATTCAACAGTTTTCAAATGCTTTAATTATGTTCCTTTCGGTCTATTTGGAATTAGTTTAGTATGACTAATTATAAAGTTTGTAGTTCAGGGTTCATTGCTTAAAAAAATGTTATGCATGTCTTGTTTGAAGTTAGTGAATAGTAAACTGATACCTTGTATTGTATCTAGATAGCCATAACTATGGACATTTTGCAGTTTTGAACAGTCTAAAAATCTAGATCGCAGACCTCTTTTCTAAACCCTGGTTGTAGAATGTAGAGGGTGTGGTTTAACATGTTCTGTTAATGATTTGAACTTGCTTTGCTCTTGACAAACAGATTGAGAAAATGGAAAAATTCTTGAAAGAACCTAAAGGGGTAACATGGAGCAGAGAGTTTTACCAAAAACTGGCTGGAAGTTTCAAGTGAGTTTTATTTATTAATAATTTTTGGATTATTTTCTAGTAATAAATGAAGTATTGTCATTGAGGAGTGTTTGAGTATTGCAGTCGTTCCACTGGTCGCGCAGGGAAGCCGGTCATAAAATGGACAGAGGTTAATTTCCTTTTTTACTAACTCTTATTTTATTTACTTAATGTCTTGTGCATACATATCCTTCAAATAGTGCAGATGTATTCAGATATTGTTTATTTTTGTTCTTTCTAAAATAGTTTTTTCATTAATCCTTTATTTTGGAGGAAATTCTAGATTGAAGATTGGTTTCAGGCAAGGCTCCAAGACTTACCCCAAGTCCCTAACAGTGAGTTGATGGTTCCTAAGCATACGGAAGGTGAGTCTTCTGGTGGACCTTATGGTTCTCAGCATAGTCAGTAGTTATGCTACCTTCAAACATTCTAATGATCAAGATTAGATTATTTAGTATAATTGTAGCATGTGTCATAGCTGCCTGAGTTATGATAGGTTACCTATCTTATGTTTGATGTCTCTGGTGTCTGTGCAATCTTAAGTATTCAAATAATCATCAACATTGATTATTTAATATAATTGCAGCTGCCTAAGTTATGACTTTTATGCTCCTTTATTTTATTAGGATGTGTTTGGTTGAACAAAATATGAAAATGAAAGTGATAACAAAATTCTCTCCAGAAGATCTTTTTCACTTTCTACTTTCCTTCTCCTTTTTGGTATAGTTAACTGCTAGACTTTTTATTTATTGATATATCCAAGGAAACTCCTAATTAAATGACTTTATCTGGTGAGAGTGTGCCTGAACTGATTGTTTTACGGCAGATGTTATGCAAGATCCATCAGAGTTGGAATTTGAAGCAAAATCATCAAAAGACGGGGCATGGTAAGTACATGGAGATTATTGCAGTTAGCTCAAATTCTATTTGTGATCTGTGTTTATGATGTATTTTGAATTTTAATGTTATTGAGTGAAAGGGTTCCATATATACCTTTCAGAAGCATTCAAGAAAACTTCATGTAAAGTTTTCCACCATTATAAACCCACATGTGCATTATAATGCTTGTTGGCATGGTTATTTTGGAGTTCCTTCAATTGTTGATATTGATCATATATCTGTGTCCCCTTGACATGCATTAGCATGAAAAGACACATTCTGTGTGGCTGGACTTGTCCAAGTCTTTCTTTTTGCATTTGCTCCATTCTATTGTGTTCCAAAGATAGAACTTCTGTTGGAGTTCCCTTGTAGAGATATTCTTAAAAATATTCTTAAAAATAGGAGGCGCTCTTGCATCTATATAATCCAATTATTTCCTTGTATTCTAAGTTCTAATACAATTGTTTTCCCTCTTTTTAATAAATAGACAGTTATGGAGTTGCTTGTGGATTGATCCAGATGGATTATTTAAATAGTGTTTTTTAACATACAAATAAACGAGATGGTTATATTGGTTATTGTACCTGAACACTCCTGTCTTTCATCACTTTGTGAAATTCTAAACTAGCTGCTTTTTTTATGGTGATGTTGGATATTGTACCTGGACAGTTCTGTTTTTCATCACTTTGTGAAATCCTAAGCTAGCTGTTTTTTCTATTGATTCTAGGAAAAGATATTTAGAAGTTTAACAATTATACCATAATACTATAATGGTTAACCATGGGGTTTGGTCTCTATTATTCTTTCCCTGCTGAAATATTCTGAGTAGTTTATTTTTTTCTTATTGGTTGAACTGTACTTTTCCTTCTTTTTTATTCTGTTTTTGAAAATATAATTACTGATTCTCATAAATTTTACTGATCTGCTGCGATAGAAGCGTATTATATTAAGCATCACTGTTCTGATCAATCATGCAATTTCTAAATACTGTGTAATTGCAGGTATGATGTTGAGGCATTTCTTGCTCACAGATTCCTTAGCACAGGGGAAGCTGTAAGTTTCAACAATCATGATGTTGATACCTTTGTGTTAGAAGACTTGTTAGTGAATTCATAAATTGTTTTCCCTCATAGAAGTTACTAGATTTTTCCATCTGAGATACTCTTTCCTTTTGTTAAAGGAAGTCCATGTCAGATTTGTTGGATTTGGGGCTGAGGAAGATGAGTGGATCAATATTAAAAGTTCAGTCCGCCAACGCTCTATACCATTGGAAAACTCGGAGTGTTCGAACCTGAATGTTGGAGACTCTGTCCTATGCTTCCAGGTGAATTAGGCTGAATTTTCTCTTGTTAGGTTGCATCACTGGTAACTGTATCTAACGACAGTTCCAATTGAAATTTAGGAGAGGAGAGATCAAGCTATTTACTTTGATGCTCGGATTGTAGAGATCCAAAGGAGAATGCATGATATTAGAGGTTGCAGGTGTCTCATCTTAATAAGATATGATCATGACAACAGTGAGGTGCATATTTCTTCAATTGGATGTGTTAATGTGTTAACGTTTCTGTGTGTAATTTACAAGCTTTTAATGTTATGTTTATCATTTCCAGGAGAGCGTTCGGTTGAGAAGACTTTGTCGCAGAGCAAAATATTAGGTGTATTTGGAATGAGTTATTTTCTATGTCCCAAGTGAGTTTTCAAGTTTTCAAGAATTCATCCAATAACCTGGGTGCAGTAGGAAGCAGCTAGCACTGACACTTGGCATGGAGTTTTGATGGGAAAAAACTATTGGAAAATGGTTAATAGTCAATTAGATTTTTTTTGCTTATCATTATTAGTAGATTATGGCAAGTCAAAAGACAAGTTTCAATTATGTACCCTTGGGGTGACTCAATTGTGGAACAGATGTTTTCGTTTTTCATTATGGTAAGATAATTATTATGTTCTTGGAACTGAATGATACGACAGACAAAATGATTAAGGTTGAATGAGTAGAATTAAGATTTATTTGATGAATACATATGATTGCTGTGATCATACATGTAACATAAAGACTTTGTATATTCTGTGCATCAAGAGAGGAATTAGTAAATTTGATAAAATGTATCCTATAATCATCATTAACTAAAATTATCCGTCTAATCTGTATAAATAAATTAAGAAAAATACAGTTTCTCGTTACAAAATACGACAGACAGTGTGGTTGATTTGTTAGTCGGTTTTAATTATTTATCCTGAGGAACAACATCTGATATGTCATGTAGATAACATCATAATATAAATTTTGAAGGTTTTATCAAAAAGTTTTGAAGGTTTTATCAAAAAGTTAGCACAGTTATGTACAAATCAAAATTTACATGACAAACATACTAATCATAACCATTTGACAAATTTTAGAATTAATAAAAAAATGAGGGACCAATTTGGCTTTATATCTTTTAAGCAATAGCTCAAATTGTTAGTTGACTTTATGGTTTGAGTCTTCTGGTTCATGCAACAATTACTGAACTCAGAAGATAACTGGTAAGCTATTGAACAATAATATCATCATCATCATGCCCAATAGGTCAAAATTTTATTACATGTGTGAGAACAAAAGCATTATTAATTCATTTATATACACCTCAGTCTAAATTTTTAAGTAACCCACAAAATTCAGAATCTGCTTTGTTCAAAATCAGCTACTTTAAATTTTTCTACAAACATAAACACAGGCCATTACAACTTTATATTTGCATTTCTATCATAAAAAAAGTACCATTGAAAATAATTTTTATAAAACTAGTTTAAAATAAAACCATAAAACATAAGTATTTTTAAGTGAAAAAAAAATAGTTACTTTAAAATAGGGAGACCTTTTAGTAGAAAGATTATGCCAGATATTTTATTAGAACATTATGTTAATTCAATAAAAATAATCAAATTAAGCAACTCAATTAAAGAAAAAATAATAGTAATAATAAAAAAGTGCACCCTCATACACAAAAATATTTACAGGAGAATTCAACCAAAAACTACAAGTTACTTTCTTCACACAACCAAGTCAATTCTCGGTAGGAATATAGCTATTAGGTGGCACGTCCTTTTTAAAAGGTTATGGCTTCTTGAATTGAATTGGTTAAAAACCATGACATGGTCATTGCATTCAAAGATTGTACTAGGCAAACATTAAAAAGATGCTACAAAAAACAAAAAAAGCACACTATTTACTCATCAATTATAATTATGACTAACTACAAAATTTATTATACATTATCCACATCATCATCAGAGTCTTAACTACTAATTTCCATCTTCCAGATACAATGATTCGCCCTTGCATACCACAATAATTCACCGCTTTTCCAATACCAGAATCAATAGCCGGGGAAACACCTAATCAAATAGATATTCAACATAAAATGATTTGACCACATAAAAAAGAATATAATAAATATGGCTTGTGCGTAGTCCATACACAGATTGACATAAACCATGTATTTTCTTTCCCACAGGACACTCATCAATGTATTCCAAAGTCACCATCTTAGATCAAGGCAAGACAGCATGACTCAGTTTAGAGGATACCATTGCATCATCCCGAATTACGTTGGTATCTCTTAAGGCAAGCATGATATTCATATAGTCAAACGATAACTCAAATCTAGAACCTGATCATGTTTCATATTGCTCTGGTTAATTATTACATTTCTTACAATATTGCACTTGGAAAAAGATGAGCAAATAGGGGGAGGAAGGCTCTCCATTTGATCAGTTGCCAAGATCCAACACTTAAAAAGAACACTCTTACTAGGGCCCAGCCCAATCTTTTATGGACTATTCATTCCCTTGGAAACAAAAGACAGATACATAAGTTTAGGAGAAAAGCTCCTAAAATTAAAAATAGCATTTTTTTTAGTGAACAGGATGTGAAAGATAATCCACTAGAGCCAGTAAAGTGATTGGGAACTGGGAAGCATACAGATAATCATAGGCTCTAATCTGAGTACCACCATTGTACACCAAAATAACCCCAGAAAATCACATCTATAGTAGGGATTAGAGAAACTTTCCACTTTAAGAAGTCAAAAATACTCCAAGTAATAAAAACCCAAGTTTCCTTTGGATCCCAATTCCAATATGATCTCTATGCCTCATTAGCCCATACTGCTCCAGATATATTATCTATTGTTAAAAAGATAAAACCTAGACTAATAGTATGGTAACGGATCCAATTGTTGAATAAATTGATATCTAAAATAATTATAAGATGATAAGACGGAAAAGGAGTTTGTTGTAAAATATTCTTTTTATCATTCATATTTAACCAAACATCTCACGGAGACACTACTATTTCTCTTCAAGATCAATAATTGTAGTAGTGTGATATTCAACATTTGAGAATTTTGGTATTATCAGAACATAACTTTGAAGTTCAAGCCACTCCCTAAATCCCCCAAGAAGATCCAAATATTCAAAAAGGAGAATAACATACGGCAAATAGTTCCAAAAAAACCAGTTCATTGAACAGCTTCTGATTTCCTTGACCATATAGGTTGTTCCGACAACATAACATTGCAAGGACCAACCAAAATCTGCAAGTTGCCACAGGCACGGAAGTTAAATATATGGTCGAAACAACCTGAATTCCTATTGAGCAAGAAAATATGTGAAGCAACATGACAAACAGCCAGTGCAATCAAGCCAGATAATCACTAAATGTTTCATGCATATATAGCATATCTAGATAAAACAAGCTACAAGAATATTTTAACTGCCCGATATAAAAAGTAGAATAATAATTGAGGCAGAATTAAATACCTGCTTGACGTGTCAAGTAACTCAGTAAATATACAGATCAGTATTGAGACGGTAGAGAATGAAATGTGCACCTTGCAATGTTTGTTGTTAGAACATAAAATGATCATCCAGTCATATAGAACGACTGACCAGGAGAAGCCCATCATGTAGACTTCGGAAACCAAAAGAAGTAATTAGAATAACAATAGTAAAGTCACCATTATCTACACAAATAAGTGAAAAATATTTGAAACATCTAGTAACTGAGATGATGCTTAGATAGATTCCATTCAAAACAATCAAATAGATCGAAAATGTAGAAACCACAACTTTCTTAAAAGTAGAAAGAATTTGAACTTATAGTGCAAAAACAATTTTCAAAAACAAAACAGGAAAAGAAAAAAAAGTAAACATACTTCTTAAAAAAAAATTGAACTAAAGCATTGGCATCCTTCACTTTCATTAGATGTACTCACAAATCAAACAGTGTTGGGACTAAACTATAATAACAAACGAAAAACGCAGCAGCAATAATAATAATGACAATGATTAAACAATTACAAACCGCTGCCAAAATGAACAACTTTCTATTCGTCAAATTCAGACATGGAGAAGCCCAGAAGAAGATTTAAGTCAGAAGTGACTAGAATAAAGAGGGCCAAGTACAAGGGTGCAAAGCTTAAATGTCCAGTTCACACGCGAAAATCTAAGTTCATATTTGTTAAATACCACCGGTAAACAAAAGCCTAACCTGTGCACATGCCTTCAACATAGCAATAATTACTGTTCAGATCTGTACAAACTTTATATCAAAAGACTCTTCCCGATTGACAATCTAATTTTACTCACAACTCAAGTATTTTTGACAGCTGAAATACAGTGCACAGGTTTTGCATCATGATATGTGATGGTGACCATAAAGTAAGTTTAGCATACATTAATGCTTAACTGCATTGTTCAGAACATTGGTCAGAAAGCATCTTCAGTTCCCAAATAGAAGTCAGAGGAAGCAGGTTTGGGTTTGGGCAAGTCAGCCAGAAATCTCAATTTCAGCAGGTTATGACACTGTTCTCCCATAGCAAATAGATGCAATATAGAGATTCTTTGCCCATTTATCCTGCAGAAACAAAACACCAAATGTCAACAAGTATGATCATAGAATTGGTAATGAATAAAGGAAAATTAGATGCACTGTTTACCTTGACATGAGAGCTAGGAAAAGCATTTGTACGGAGTGTCTCCTGAGTTTCATCAGCTGGTTTTCTTCTTGGGACACTAAGAACAAAAGCAGCCTGGTCCCATGTTGCAGCAGTTGAGGTGATGCGATAACCATTTTCCCACCTTAGATGAATACCTTCGCTGGGATACAAGAAATCAAGTTCCACAACCTGTCTTTGAGCATAGAGAGAAAAAAAAAAAAAAAAAAATAAATATATATATATAATTATATATATACATATCAGATTACTTTCTTCAATGCCACAAGGATTCTAAATCACAAACGACTTTCCAAAATGCAGGACCTGATCAGAATAACCAGCCCCACGTGACATAACAATTGCCCATCTACTGCCAGCTGTAGCCATAGCAGTTACATAAAATCCTTCTCTCCATTTTTTGTTGATCCACTTAAATGGAAATGATTCACTGACTTTATAGGATTGCTGTACGTACTGGGTACCTAAAAGGATTCATCAAACAATTGAAGTAAGAAGACAGCTTAAACAGCCAGTCAAAATGTGCACAAGGGATCATCAAAAGTCGAGCCAAGCACGATCCCAGATACACAATACACAGAACAAAGACTTCAGGGATATTAACCTTTAGACATTACAACCAATGAGCATCCAGTATAAACTCCGGCTATGGCACTAATGTAATAATTATTTTCCCACTGTTCCATAATCCATTCCTATTAAAACAGATACATGAATTTGTCAGTTTATATTAAGTTCAAAACAAAAATAGTAAAACATAATACAGACAAAACTATATAGTTTACAAAAATGATACTATGATATCACCAGCACAGCATCACAATAATGCCACTGCTGAAACATAAAATAGCTAACCTTGTGAAGAAAGCTGGAAGAGAGTTCATAAACTTGTTCAGTGAAACCAGTACCAGCATCCATAATGAGTGTCCAAAGATCAGAACAAGAAGCCACACTGCTGATAAATAAATCATCTTCATTCCCTTTATCAATGTGTTGGGCTAACCGCACATCAGCGACATTATAATGATACCTAAACCAAAAGATATATCTTTAGGCTCCAACGTTTAAAATCACTGGAAAAACCATATGCAACATCAGAATATAACCTTTGCTTCATTGGTCGACGAGCATTGTAAACACTAATCCATTGTGTAGCAGACATTCCCATTCGAACCCTTTTTTTTGGTTGTTCATCATCATCGTCTTCCATGGTCAAACGCCCCCTCTTATGCCCAACCTGACATATAAGCTACACAATCATACCCCAAAAAGGGCAGTAAGAGTCAGAATTTAAAAGTGTAAACAACACATAGTAAATTCTAAAGTAATAATATCATGACGACCTTCTGAGCACCCTCGGTGTTTATTGGCCTGATATTTGGATTTGGGCCCACAATTCCATCAAAGAGGGATATATATTTTGCATAATTTGGTTCTTCATCAAACTTTAAATTAACTACATATTCAACAAACTGCCGGAAAGGATGAGGACAAAAGCAACACAATATTTCTGGAGAGGTGGTCATCTTTTTCTTGCAGACAAAAAACCCTTTATTTTCTCCCTGTAACAACAAAACTTCATAAAAATCATATTTTCATTTACCATTAGGTATCAGTACTATAACGATTATATTTGAAACAGTTATAACCTGATATCCTTGCCAAGGAAGCCGACCTCGAAGAAGGAAGACAAGAGTGTAAGCAAGAGATTCCAAGTCATCTCTCCTGCTACCTGTTCTACCGAGATGTGCATGCACACTAGCATAACGAACTGTGCCCCTGTGGCAAGAATATAGCTGATAATCATTCAAAACCTGCATGTTGACTAAGGTTTGTAGATATTTAACAAATAACTTACCTAAAAACATCTGGACGTTGATCATATTCAACATGAAGGCCAGTTGAACTATCTCGCCACCGAGTTGCTGGGTAGATAAATTGGGAGTGCAATACGAGGTTAGACATGTTCATTGACAATGGACATATCAAGGGTAATGTAGTGTACTTACCTAATCCAAGATCAACCAGAAACAACTTCTTTTCATCTGGAGTTCCTGGGGTTCCAAGCAAAAAATTCTCAGGCTTTACATCACCATGCACATATCTGCAATATTGACAAAATGATGAAATGTTCTTGCAACAAAAATACACTCAATAATCAATTTAGTTAAACAATACAAGCATATATGAAAGAAAATAAAATCCAGCGTTCCTAATCAAAAGTTCGGACAGATCCAAATTTTATAAATCCCAAATCATTTTATAAATACAAATGCTGCTCATTCAGAGAAATAGGATATGTTTCTCCATGATTATGTCATCAAAAGGTAACAACAAATTATTGACCATGATATGGTCACATCAATTGGGAAGCATTCTGAACTGACCAACCTGTGAATGAAAATAAAAACCAGAAACAAATCATAAACACAATCAGGAAAAGGAGCATCACCCTCTAGAATGCATCTTCTCTAATATGGAGATAGCCTCAATTGCAATACATGCTACCATTTCAGTAGACAAGCTGAAATCCAAAAAAGAAAAAGAAACATATTTAGCTATTAAATAAAAGCTCCAACATTAAGAAAAAAGAATAATTGCATTTCAATATTTCACATAGATACTCACGTGTGAGAGTTGTTATTCCAAACATCCCACAGACTGGGACCAAGCATATCCATTACCTGTATTTAAAGTTTAGTAATAAAAACATTTAGAGACAACCACAAGCCTCCATCCATCAGTTAAAAATTCATGAACAAATACCATAATATAGTAGTCCCCTTGCCGTCCCTTGAAATGTACTCGTGGAACACCATGACTACCGCCTAATGCACTGCAATACAAGACATAATCACAGCAAAGTTAGCACTAAATATCCATAACAAAGTGAGACCACAGCAGAGCAACTCCATCACATGGGAAGAAAAACACTCAACTCACTTGTAAACCTGCCATTCATATGGTGGTCCATAGTTGCATCCCTTGCTGCTTCTATGCTCAAATTTTAAAGCTACCTAAATTCATTAGAGCACAAGTGGATAGCAACAAATCCAATATGTACCATTCAAATACAATTGTAAACCAAAGATCACATGCTAAGACCATACCTCAACGGCACCGGCACCAGTCCGTTCGCTAGAATCCGAAAGTCCTATCCGCCGACCAACATAGACTTGCCCAAATCCTCCCTTCCCAAGTTTTCTCTCAATTTTATACAAAGGAGAACCACCAACTTGAACCTGTTGCAAACAAAAATACACAAGAGATTAATTTCCATCGTAGACAAAAATTATTCCATATACCTTTGGTTTAAATTTTTTATTTCATTCATCCAAAGATCAGAAACAGCAATAAATAAATAAAATCTAAGAACGAAACTTGAGCTCAGTGCAGCAAAATAGGACTATTTAGCATGCAAGCTTTTGTAAGATGTTCAGCATTCAACAACAGGAAATAAATAACACAGAGAAACAAGACATATAAGCAGAACACTGAGCAGATAAAGTTATGCTTGTAAATTTTTCCAGAACTCAACTACAGAGAAAAGATGTCAAACTAAAATCACCTTCTCCGGAAGGGGGGCAGTGCTGCCTTCATCTTCAGCTCCCGGAGCCTTATCTGCGCTACGGCCACGGCTATCGTCTTCATCCATGTCTTCCTCTTCAAAAACCCTAACCGAAATCTTATTGTTGTTATTCTCTTTCTCTCCCAGCTCGTCTTTTAAATTTTTATTTCTATTTCTGGCTCCGCAAACAGCAACAACAACAGCACAATCATTCACGATTTCATCGGCGGCGGCGATCGTGTCGTTCTGTCCCCGATTCCTTCGTGTTCGGGCAGCCGCGGCGGATGTCTTCCTCCGTCGAGTTCTGGTGGCCGCCGGCGAGGCTGGCTGAATGATCGGGATAGCGTTTGCGTTGTCTACGAGTCGGTTTCTGCGAGTTCGGGTACGCAGCTCAGACATGGTAAGGATGGTGGTGGCCCATGACGAAGAGGGAGACTCATGAAGGTTCCAGAATCATCGATCAGAGCAGATTTTGAAGTTTAAATAATATAAATGACAGCAAAAAATCGGAAAAATGGGTTGGGTGATGAATGAATAACGAGGGAGTTATAATGAACCCGAAATTAGGGTTTGATGAGAATGAAATTTAGAGATCTGTGGAGGGAAACAGAAACGGAAGGATTCTCTGCAGTTCTAGATTTCAAGTACAGATACAGAGAAACATGGATACAGATTTGCTATTTCATTTTTCCTAATTTTTAAAAAATTAGCATTTTATAGGCGTTGTATTTCATTAGATTGCCACTTATGTGGCAAAGATGGTTACACTTAATAATAATATAATTAGAGTCAGTAAAATTGGGTTGGAATTTCCGAATTAATCCTGCTTGTTACGAAGTTTAAATTTTTTTATAAATTTTAATACGAGTTGATTTTTAATTCTATTTACTTAGAATTCAGATTGAACCTGTGATGAGTTGAGTTGACCCATCAACCCGTAAATAAATGGTCACGTAAGTGTATTTTTCGTTAGGTTGGACTTTGTATTTGGGTTATGTTAGGTTATTTTTTTAGCCAACACATAGATCATTTGTATTTTTGTGATTTTGGTTTGTATTTGGATTGTATTAAAGTTTATTTAGATTTTAATTAGAATTATAATTTAGTTTTGACGGAAAAAATAAATTAAAAATCTCTATTTTTTTAAGTAAGTGAACCTATATGCCAACTATTTAACCCACAAACCTGTGGTGGATCGGATCAGGTTCAAATTTTTTTAACTTGTTAATAAGTGAACCGGATTTGGTTGACTCACTAAATGATCAACCCGTGATGGATCGAACTGAATCATCAAACCGAGTTACCCATCGTGACATCTCTAAATATAATATGTAAATATATTCTCGTCAAATAATAATAATAATAATAATGTGTGGATATTGTTTAATTTTTATTTTAGAAGTCTTATTTGTCTGATACCAAGGGTTGCATTCTGTATTGAGAGAGTTGGAAAGTGGTCTAGTTTATCTACCCTTTTGTCAATTTAATTTCAAACTTAGAAAAATAATGCAGTAAACATTTGTGGTTAGTTTGGTGTAACAGGATATAAAGTACTCAAAATACTAATATACTCCACATATATTTGGAGTTTTTTGTTTTCCTTTATTTCTGTAATATTTTTCCATACAATAAATGTAATTTGAGAAGAAAATGTAGCTTATCCTTTAATTGGCAAAACTGAATCGATTATATATAATAACTATATCTCTACCGCAACCGTAATTGTTATAAAATCGAATTTAAATATTAAAAAGTTAATAAATAAGTGATTTTCATGAATAATACATAAATTTTGTGTGAATCTTATGGAATATATTCTATTATTATTAATTATAGTTTACTTATCCATTAATTTCTTATAGGTCAGAAAAAGAATTTGTTCTTTGTTCTATTTTTTTAATGATGTTCAAGATGTCTCTGGTTATCGATTAAAATCGTAAAAGGCATTTTTAAGGCTATGTTCGCTTCCACTTATTTACTGTTGATGAAGAAAGAAAAGCGATGATTGATTATGTTCGTTTTCACCAATTTGAGTGAATGTAGAAGCGGAGAAATGCAGGATACAACATCCATTCACTCCTCGCTCTAATGAGGGGATATGCGAAGAAAGACCCGTTTTTGTGCATGAAATTATAACAGTAACTTTTTTAACCTATTTTTTTTACTTATATTTTTTCATTGTATCCTATACTGTATTTACCTTTTTACTTTTTATATTACTTCATATATGTTATATAATTTTTAATTCTTAATTCATTAATATTCAAATAAAGAATGTTGAAAAAATATATAAATATGCGCATATGTTATAATAATAATATATTTTATTTTTAATTATTTTTATAGTCAAGGACAAAATGGTAATATTTCATTTTTATCAATTAAAATATTTTTTAATCTATTACATCAATCAAATCATTCACAAATTCTCACAAACTTTATTTCCAAATTCATTCACAATCACTTCTAAATCCCTTAAAAAAAATAACACACAATTTACTCTTACATCCATTCAAATCCATTCACTTCATTTCCTCCAAATCCATCCACTCAAGTGAACAGGGCCTAAAGAACTCTCTTCTGGTGTTGAAAGATAATTTTTATGAATTGAACTAGATACTGACTTCAAATAATCTGGTTTTCAAATGGTTAAGAATTTTTTTCCTTTTATCAATCAAAGCTTGAAAATAGAGTATAATTCACGATTAATCGATTATATCCGTACATTAAAAGAAAAAGAATGCATGATTCACATTTAATCATTTGAGTTTAAAATCTAATTGATTATATTCACATCTAATCGATGAGATATAAATTTTAAGCAATTAAATAATTTTTGTTTAATATCACTTATTCGCACTTAATCAATTAGGTCTAGTTGTTGATAGAGTGATCACCGGTTTCTGAAAATAAAACTTGTGATATTAACTATAATACTAATTGTTGAATTGAAGATTTACCATTAAAATAAAAAACTTACAACTAATAACAATGTAACTATATTTAAAAATGACAATGAGTGATCACAAATTATTATTAACAAAAGTAATATGATATAGATGAAAAAAAAATTGTATAATAATTATAAATAATTAGCAAAAATTTATGATATATCAATATTCATGTCTGACAAATATTCGTGTTTGACACGTACCTCTGTTTGAAGCTTTAGGATATTTTATTGATACTTAACAATGAAATATTTAATTGATAAAGTTGTACTATTTTTATAATGACAATAATTTATAATGTTGTATGTTACCAACTTTAAATTTAGATTCACACAATAACAATTATATATTTATAAAATTTTTAAGACTTATTAACATTTTTCAACATGCATATATAACATATTGTATCCTATTATTTTCAAAATGAATATATTGATATATTAGATATTTGTCATATCCAATACACAAATACTTATTGTATTTAATACACATATCAAATCCGATATGCGTATCAAAAAAGTATATCATAAGTAAGAACACATGTGTATTAACTTTTTTTTTATGATAATAAAAAGTAATAAAATTATAATTATAAAAAAATATTAATAATTTTTACAATTTAATTTTAGATAAATTTTATTTATTTTTTAGATAAATTTTATTTATTTAATTTTAAATAAAGGGTTAAATTAAGAAAAAAACGGTTAATTATAAAAACGGATAAATTCAATAACATTCACTTGAAGGACAAATTATAAAAGAATTGTGAAAAAAAAAGTCCTTATATATATATATATATATATATATATATATATATATATATATATAAAAAATACATGTATTAAGGATTCATTTTGTTTATGATAATAAAAAATAATAAAATTATAATTATAAAAAAATATAAATAATTTTACAATTTAATTACCGATAATTTTTATTTATTTTATAGATGATTTTTGTTTTTATTTTAAATATTAAGTAAAAGATGGTAAAATTTAAAAAAGTCATTGTAAATAATTTTTATTTATTTTGTGTGTAACTTTTTAATTAAAAATATGTTTAGAAAAATGGTTAAATTGAAAAATAAAGTTCAAATTTAGAGAAATAGACATCTAAATTGTAAAATTGGTAAAATAATTAATTTAATTTGAACAAGTTTTATTTACGGGGTAAAATTTAAAAACAAATAGGTCCCAAAATGAAAAATTCTCTTTACATATAAATATAAACTAGCGTAAAAATGGTGCGTAAATATCTCTTAAATATCTATAATATATTAATATGATTTAAGTATGAGTAAAATATAATATACATTTTGTTAATTCTACATCAATTAATTCTTTATGTTCAAGAGAATTGAATTGAAGGACAATGGTGAATACTGCGACATAGTTGTGGAACTGGAAGAACATCAAACGCTCCTTAAACCTCTCTCTCCTGATTTCGCACCGTTCATTTGCTTTTCCACTTTCTAGATTTTGTTTTTGTTTTGTTTTAATATAGTAACAGTTAAATAATGTTATGGTAATGTAATGTATTAAAAGCGATATTATACCAAAAAATAAAAACCGTTATGATAGCGAATAATTCTTCATAATAGTTCTATTATTAGATAAATTAAATATATGAAGAAAAATATTTGATCGAATAAAAGAAGTACATTATATTATTTAATTTAAAAATTACAAATACATTTTACGAAATAATTTTTTATTATAGTTAAACACGTTTAATATAAACAAAAAGTAAGTATTTAATATAATTAAATATTCAAAATTTAAGCTAAATATAATTTTCTAAATTTAAAGAACAAAAAACCAATAAATTTTTTTTCTCCTTTTTAGTTTTTTTAAATGATTTTTTAACAACTCTCATGTAATTTGAATTGGCATCTTTAGGTGACTATCCACTTTTTCATTATATAATTTTTATATATTTCAAAATCATTTAATAAATATCGTCTTAAATTATAAAAATTATAAAAGATATTGTCAAAATTTAATTATAAAAATATCATTTTTTTTATTGTATACCACTGTTAATCGTCTTAATTTCAAATCTCTACGCCAAAGTCTGCCTACTAAACCTCACTTTTGAAAAATTAAAAAAAAAAAATCCTTAAAGTACATATTAAACAGTTTCATCCGATTAATTGGTGCTGAGTTCGGTTCATAAATTATTTCAATAAAATCGTTTCATTTTGTATCCGTAATTTTCTAAGAAGTTATTAATTTTACAAGGTTTAATTACTTTTTTTTGTCTATATTATTATTTAAAAATATTAAATTGGTTCTTCAGAATTTTTTTAAGTTTTAATTTAATTCTAATTTAAAAAAAATGTAATTTAAATTTTTTGTTAAATTTTTTGAAATGAATTAAAAAAATTTCATTAAAATTAAGATGGTTAATACAAATAATTTACTCTATTAATATTAACAAAATTATAATGACAATTTTAATGAAATATTATTGATTCGCTTAAAAAAATCTAACAAAAAATATTAAATTACATCAATTTTTTAAAAATTAAAATAAAATTAAAATTTAACAAAACTGAAAAACTAATTTAGTATTTAAAAGAAAAACAGAAATCAAAATAATAATAAAATTTGTGAAGCCGCAATAACTTGCAATAATGTGGGCACAAGTCAAGATTACAATCTTGCATATGAAAAAGAACAATGATTACAACATTTTATTTATATTATTACTGAAAGATGTAATTTTATCATATCAACTTTATCACCCACAAGAGCATGCTTACGTGTCTTTTCCCTTAAAGATAGGCAATGATAGTACATTTTGGGAACTTCATCCACTTCTCACAAAAGAGAAGAGTCTCTTACTGATAGGAATAAAGAAAACATCGTTTTATTTTTATAATTTTGGTACAATTTACTTTTGTAATTTAAAAAATAGTATAATTTTTTGATAAAATTCTAGAAAGAAAAAGTTGTGTCAAAATAATATAATTTTACTATAAAAAATAACTGTGTAAGAAAAACCGTGTTAAAATGAGTCATATCAAAAGAAATTATCAAAATAAATACTGAATTTTTATGTTTTGTAATTCTTATTACTGCATTTTGTTATATTTACTTTAATTTTAATATATATTATCTACTAATTATTAAGATGTTTCATTTTAATATATCTTCCGTATAACTTTTTAAAAGACTTATGACATTATTTTTGGAATTAGAAGAGTGAATTGCACCGTAATGGTAAAAAAAAAAGCCGAAAACATCAACACTCAGTTCAAAATATATACAAAATATATTCTTTTACGGTAGCATCTAGTTGTTAGGGTTGTATATCTCTTCCCCTTATTTGTTAACTACTATAATTGTTCATGCTTAGTTTTTTTTAGTAATACCATTTAATAATTGCACATGACAAGTAGTTATAGTTTAGCTAAATCATAGTTGAGGCAAAACTGATTATATTTTTTTAAGAAAATATTAGGGATAAAATCAGGTTATATAATATCTAAATGATTTTAAAAAATATAAAACCTATATTTCTATATTTATTGTACTTTTCCAACAAATTTTATGCACTAATAATGATATTATATATGCTTAATTAAAAATAATTTTAAAGGTTCAATTTTTTTAAAAGGTCAAAACCAATTATTAGTCAAAGTTATATGATTAGATGTAAATATATTGTGAATTTTTTTTATATATAACTAATCATGTAACACACTTTTTAACAAAATATATCGGATTTGGAAGAAGCGCGTTTGATTCTAGTACTTGTCATATGTTTAATTTATATAATCATTTCTAATTAACAACTTAAAAAAATGTTAATTACGGTCGTAGTTATTTTTCATAATTGGTTACTATAGGTACATATGTGGTTGATTAACGTAACAACCTATAAAAGAAAACTAAACTGTATTATTTTTAAAATATGAATGTTAATAAGATTGTTCTGAAACATATTATTGACATGTTATTCTTTTTCTGAAATAAATTTTTAGTAAAACTAACACATCAACAACTTTAAAAAAAGAAAGAAATAAACTGAGTGTTTTTCTTTTTTCCTGTCAAAATAATATTTTTTTGGTAAAAGTTAAACTGTGTGGGCTTATTTTCATCGAAATAGTATAATTTCATTTAAATTATTAAAATGAACAAACTCTTCAGTATTGTACTTATAAAACAGTTGCATTTTAAAGAAACTAAGTTTAACACTGTTTAAAAGGGAATCAACTAACAAATACGATCTATCTATTTTAGTAGCTTTTTAAAATATAAACATTTTAATAATTCTAAAAATATATATTATTTTCATTAGAAAAGCCACAACTACGAGTCTTCACATGATGGTTCCCAACAACAACAAAAATCCACATTCCACATTGCATTAAGATTAAAATTTGATGAAATTAATATTTCACTTCATGGTATAAAAAGCCTTTATAATCATGGATAGAAATTAATAATTTAAAATCATAATAAAAATAAATTATATCAGCAATTTTTACCTTCTAAAATCAAATTATATCTAACAAATTTAGAACAGTAGACCATGGGTAAAATTGACACAAATTTTGTTTATTAAAAATATATTATTGTTTTTATTCTCACTACATATAATTTATAATTCTAATAAAATTAATATTAGAGGAACCATAGTAAAAACATATACATTTTTTCTAATAAATGATTATATCTTTCCTCTGAAAATAGTAATTATGATATTAACAAATTTTAAAATATAATTAAGTGCAATATATATCTATATATAATTACGAAGTTTAAAATATTATGATTTTAGAATATGATTTAAAACAAAATATACATATATAATATATAAATTTCTCTTTTGTATTATTACATACTATTTATAGTGATTAATTGAATATTAATTACTATAAAAAGATATTAATTGGTTTGTTCGATATGGAATGAAACTGGGAAACCAGTATTTTTCTCTTACAGAACCATTGAACAAGCTAATGTGGGAAAAAAATTGATAGGTCAACAATTACAAAAGACTCCTTGTAACCACTATAACGTATATTCCATATGACTAAAATTCATTTTTTAAACTCCAAACACAAAGTTAATAAATAAAACGACTTGCATATTGAATAGTTTAATAGAAGTTTTAATTAATAATTTTATATCTCCAAACAAACTTAATTAATAAAATCACTAGCACAGTCCCATATCGAATAGTTTCATAAGTAGTAATGTTTAACCACAGTATGTATATATACATATCATGAAATATTACTAACAGCCTTCATTAATGACTTCTGGACATGAAACCTCTAACTTTTATACTAAATTGGTTTTTTCTAAACAATCCAGACCTTTTACTCGATAAATTAATAAATAATATACTTAATCCCATTTCAATTATAATATTTAGGAATATAAACGGTCTAAGTTATTTATGTCCAGTAATAAAAACTCAAGAAATAGTGATTTTATAATGAATCATTGCAGTTCAAGTGAAGCTTTGCAGTGTTAAACTTGTGATAAGGTGAGTTAATTTACTTGTTTCTTACTGAACTTATATTGTAGGTTGAATGCATAGCTAGTAGACACTGTAATTGAAAATTTTATCAGCAGATAATTTTGTTAGTGTGTTGATTGTGATTTACAACTATATATATATATATATATATATATATATATATATATATATATATGTCTTGGTGTTATTCAAATTAGGGCAATTATCTTTTCAGCATCAGATCTCATACATGTTATCCTTCTTAGTAATTCATTTGTTAATTCTGAGCAATTATATGAAAGACTCTTATCAATTCTTAGTATTCCTCATCTGGAGATAAAGGACTGCATCTACATTGATGTTAGACAGTTAACAAATTCAATTGATTAAGAATTCATTTAATAAGGCTGAATAGGATAGACACATATTAATTTTAGGTTTTACGAAAACCTGATGGATGCAGCTCAAGAACCCTTCTTAATTAACGGGGATAATTAAGTTAATTAAACAAGGTAGCAACAGTTTTTATTTTTTTGGTAACATAGGAGTTGGTAAGAACACGATCCGATCCATTGCAGTAATTAACAGTAAGTAACATACATGGAAGAAGGCTAATTAATTATAACTACAGTTTTAACCACACATTATTCTATACACGTCAGCAATAGTGATCCAGCCATTTCTGCAACCTCAACTCTCTGTAGAACCTCGCTATGAACTCCTCCGCGGCCTCGTCCACGTGGAACTCCTTCTCCACGACGTCGTTCAGCATGGAAGCGGCGGACCCCGCGATCTTCACGCGCCTCTCCACGATGCCGTCACCGCCGCCACGGCACATCCTCACAGCGCGATGATGAGCCGGCGAGCGGCTCGAAGAGGGCGGGGAGAGCTTCCTCCGGCTGGCATGCGAGAGGCGCCGCGGCGGACTCCCGCTGCAGCTGAACTGATACTCCAACGGCGACACGAAGGAGACGTGAGCATCACGTGGGCGGCAGGTGAGGGCCTGGTGGTGGCGCACGACGACGTCGTTGAGCGCCTTCCCTATGCTCTTCCCGCGCTTCATGACGTCGTTTTGGATGAAGAAGCCGAGGAAACGCACCGTTTTGGAGAGCTTCTCCGGCACGAGCGGTGGCCGGTTGGGGTCCATGCATGTGATGTCTGCCACATGTGGCAGAGTGAAGTGTGTCCGTTTCATTCGGTGTGGTCCAAAACGATGGAATTGGTGAAGAGGGTTTGGTTTGTGGGTAGAGAGGAATTTATAGGAATGAAAATAGGTAGATAAGGGCAGAGAAAACAAAGTTGGTGTGTTTGACGTTGGTGTTAGGGATAGTGAACCCTATAATCATTACAGTTTTATTGTGCATATCCTTCTTTTTCCCCTTTCTTTTTCACCAATTATTGTGTTATTATATATAACACCTACACTTATTCCTCTTCTTTTTCTCCCTACTTTATCTTCTTAATTAATTCTCTTATAATATTAAACTCATGAACAAGTCCCTCCCAAACACAGTTCAAATTTAAAATGGTAGATGGGAGTTATATATATATATATATATATATATATATATATATATATTAAAAGTACATGATGAATATTATGGATTAAATTATATTGTAGAGAAATTAAATATGTTACTGATTTAAAAAATATATTATTAAAATATGATACATGTAAAAGTTAGATTTTGACGAAGATTAGTATTAAACAAAATTTAAAGTGAAAATATATTTATTAAATATTAATGAAAGTAAAATAAAAATGTAAATAAATATTATTGAAAATTTTGTAACTAAGAATGTACCTTTTACTTCAAAACAACACAATACTTAAGGATATTCTATTTATTTCTTCCCTCCACAACTGTTTTCCATTGATTTGATTTTATAAGAAGCTGTAAACTATGTATTTTAATCTTGTCTAATATCTCATCAATAATTAAAAGTGGTTTAATGTATATCAATTTATTTTATTTTATTTTATGATAAAGATTGGGTAAATTAATATAAAAGATCTAAACTTAAATTTTATGACATGTGAGATACAAAATTAAAATGTAATGGTTGGTAAAATTAATGTTAACATTGGGAAAATAGGTAAATGTTTAATCTAAGGGATGGAGTGAAAAATAATATTGTCTTGGTTTCATCCTATATGAGGCTAGAAACTCGTTTTAGCTAGATTTAATATGTATATATGTTTTAATAAAATAATATTATTTTTATATTTTTAGAATTATAATTATTATTTTTGAAGATCAATCCAACCTAAACTTATTAAGATAGATATTAAACAAATCAAACTAAAATCTGACCATTTCAATTTAGGTTTGTATTTTTTTAACTTTGACTCATTCCATTTTACTTATTATTAGGATCCTCTTATTCAACCTATTTTTTCAAATCTAATTTAGACGAACATATGTTTAATGACATTGATTAGTTATCACAAAATTAAAAAAGAAAAAAATCATGTGAGCTGAAGATAATATCTTAAAAATGTTGAAAAATTAATTAACATTCTTTAAATATCTATGTTCTTAATTGTTACATCTAGTTTTAAAAACCATTTACACGTTGTATTTCCTGGAGTCAAAGTAAACTATTGGAAGCATTGATGCATGATAAAGAATGAAAAAGCCAAAACAAAACTATTAATGTCTTTCAGTATGTTTTTTTCAGGAATTATGACAAGTATACATTTCTCTTTGTGATCCAGAACATTTCTTCACATGGAAAATTTGTGCATATTTTCAGTATTTTCATAAGCATTATACATAAACGATCTCGTTTGGATTATTAAAGTAATTCTTTACACAAATTATTAACTGTTGAAGTCACCCATGATGAATTTTTTGTGTTAACTTTCTGAGAAAAGGAGATACAAAGCTGAAATACCCAACTGAAAATTATGAAGCTCAATATTTTATAGGTGTTAGATTCAAAGACATGAGAAAAAGTGCAGAAGTCACATTTCAAGAAGTAAAAAAAATGGTTGAGGCCATGATATGAGAAGAACTAAAATTCTTAACCTCATTTAAGCACTTAACTGATACTGATTTATCCTGTTCAAAACCTTAAGAATTCTCACTACTTCTTTCAGCACAGTTGCTGGATCAGTAGTTTCAACTCCAACCATTGCAGCCAATACTTCAACTTTCTCCTTTGTTTTTCCATCTTGCAGCAACTCCTCCAAACTCACTTCTTCATCTGATTCATCACCACATGCCTCATTGGATGAATCTGTGTCTGACTTGGCACAAGAAAGGTTCTCAAGAACATCACAATAGCCAGATGAATCTTCATTTGGTGTGAAGGAATTGAAATTGGAATTGGAATTGGAATTGTTCAGCTCATTGAATTCAAAGGTAGAAAACATGGGGCAGAAACTGAAGAGGGTGTGATTATTTGGTGTGAAGAGGGTGAAGGGAGAGAAGGGAAAAAATGATGAAGTGAAGAGTTCTTTCTCTCCAAAGGGTACCTTTGAGCTTTGTCTGCCATGATTCATTGTTGATGCAGAGGAGTAACACTTGAAAGAACAGAACAAAGGAAGCTGATATATAAGTAAATCAGTGCATGCCCTTTGGCCAAATGAAGAAAATCAAGAGAGTAAAAGTAATAAGGTGATTATGGACCAAAGAAAGAAAACAAGGTAATTATGGCCATAATTCAATTGGACCTGATTTTAGAAATTTGAGCAAGGCCTAATACTTTTAATATCTTTTGGTTAACTATGTATGGTCCCATCTTCTGCACACTGCTGTTTTACTATATAGTATATTTGACTTCTGTAGTTTTGCAGAACATATTATATTCCCTTTTGGTACTTCATATCTGATTAACATCTATGATCTGAAGTTCCATTAAACCACTCCTTTTGTCAAGAAAAGACTAAACTTGCTTTATCTCTAGTTAATTTGGGATCTGCAGTACACATTCCTCATGTCAGGACATATAGACAATATGGAACTAGACATTAATAGATTATTAGATAACGATTCGATAATAGATGGAATGATAAACCCAAAAAATAACAAATTTCGTTAGGATGGATTCTAACTCATTCTAATACCATATTAAGAAGTAAAATAAAATCGTCTTATCTCTAGTTGATACGGGATCTCCACCCTCTTCCTCTTTAACACACATGTTTGTTGAGGCAAGAATGCTAGTTGAGACATTTAAGTCACACTTACAAACAGACACAATTGAGTACATACATGATTGATGAAACTCGTTGAGTATAGGTATAAAGATAAAGGTGATTATTTTGTGGGTGTGTTATGATTGATTAAGTGTGTTCATAAACATGTTCAAATGCCATTGAACAGTAATCTTACAAATTTCTTCAATCATGTCAAGTTTCTTAGAATGTGAGGAATGGAGATTGAAATGGTTGAATAAATGTAAATAGAGGAAGAGGAATAATGAGTGGCTAAAGCAGAGGCATGAGTGGGAATCAAACCTGTCCTTTTCTGTGCAGCACTTAAAGAATGATGCATACTACTAACTAGGAAGGTAAAACTTCACTTCACACTGATTCAATATCATTGCTTTCTCTCATTCACTTCAACCACTAAATCTTATCACAATTCAAGTCCACTCTCACTCTGCATATCAAATTTGGGTATCTTTCATATCCAAACTTATTATTCAATCAGGTTCATTGCTAATTCTATTTTAACTGATAACAAATAGAGCACAATGTTTGTGCAAAATGGTTTTACCTACCATTTAATTACAGTCATCATTGATATGAGTTTAATATTGCTCATATAAAAGTCAACAAAACAAACTGTGATTAGCTATGTAACTTTTCTTTCTGATAAATAATGATAAAACAGGATACTTTGATAACATTTCTTGTTTTGGTATTTTAATAGTCTGACATTATTTAGAAGTTAAAGTTAAAAATAATTTAAATATAACATTCTTAATTAACTTTCTGAATTATCTTTTAACAATAAAACTGTAACAAGAGTTTATCTCCCTCCTTAATCCTTGACTGGAGATATAGATTGTTCTGTTTTAGTTATCCAATTTTTAATTGCTAAAATAATAAGTTTTTGTGCATTGTAGTGCCATTTCTTCACTACAGTAACTAAAGTTTAAGTATTCCAAATTTTCAATCAAAGGTGGGTCATCTGTTGAGGGACCATAAATATCATTAACCCAAGATTTTATTGTAAGTTGTAGTATCCTTCAACTCAATTTGCTTTATTGCTACTATTCACCAACATGTACAATACTATTCAACTTATTATTTTTATATTTACAAAACTGAAAGAGAATTAAAATATATTAATGAACAAAAATTTAAATTGAGTAAATATTTTAAATATGTCAATGGACTTCTATGATACATTCCCTAACTCTACAACTTCAAAAACACAATACCACTTCAATTAGGTTTTCTTTATGATTTTGAAAATATAAAAAATATAAGAAATATGTTATATGAAAAATTTGTCATTTTATTTTACTCATGCTCTATGAACATGTAAAAAAAATGTGAGAAAGTATCAAATATTTACAATATCTTGATTTTCTAAACATAAATAATAAATAAATATATTTTTTATCCTTATATAAAAGGTATTTCTAAAGAATGAAAAATTTCCAAAAAACTAATTTAAATAAAAAAGATTTTAAGCAAATATTTTCATCGCCTCAAATTTTGATCAAGTCCCAAAATTGCAATGATGACTCATAAGAACTACTCCAGCTCCCTGCTGAAGTCAATATTATCTACAAAAACCTGTACATAAGAGGTGATGAAAACAAGTTAGTCATAGATGTTTCATTAATGGACTAATACACTTTTTAGTTCATTATCTTTTTTTTGTTTCAGTATTTTGTCCTAAGTTTAAGAAGTTCCATTTTAATCCCTTAAAAGTGTCATACTAATGGTATTAGTTAGGTTGAAGTACTTGTGGTAAACTGATGAAAAAGCTGATTTGGTCTAACAGAGACACTTTATGGAACGAATGTGAAAACTTTCCAAACTTGAGACTAAACCAAATATAACGAGTGACCAAAAGTGTATTCTAACAAAAATGATGAATAGACAACGAAATGGAAATAGAGAAGAAAACATTCACAGAACCATACAGTTTTCCAACCATCTGGATCCTCACATGATGTGATCTTTGTCTTTATATCAGGTATTGGTCCAGGTTCCCGAGTAATCTTCCCTCCAGCAAGTTTAATTGCTTCAGCAGTTTGGTACACATCATCTGTAGCAATTGCAATCTGTGAACACAGAGAAACACATGGTAGCAAGCATTTCAATGAAAAAATTCATATGAAAACTCAGCCATATTCCTTACGTCAGAAAACAAAAGGCAAAATTGAAAGAATGAATACTACTTAGCAGATTCGAATGATGTAATCAAGAATGTAAATACTAGGAACTTCTGCTTACCTGAGCATAAGCATCTCCTTTAGCGTATTTTGTGACTCCATAGTTGTAAGTTAACTCCAGGACAGTACTTTTTTCCTCTGGACCATATCCCAGTATTGCTATTGTGTTCTACCAAAAAGGGAAGAAGAAACTTTTATACAATCACATGCAATGCATCAAACAAGCCATGGGAACAATTTTTCGGACAACAAAAGCAAGATGGAACCAAGTGGTAAAAATGACTTAAACCTCAAAAGATTAATCGATGATAGATGTATTTCAAAAGAAACATAAATCTGAAAGCATATGCTAGTTAAAGTATGTAGAATCTTTCCCAAAATATATGAGGGAGTAAATTGGAAGCAGAATTAATTGGATGATGGTTCTTAATGTTGGTGTGTGTCTTCTGGACAATTGTAAACTCACAAAAAAAGGGCTTGCTAACCTTCACAGGTAATTTTAAGGACAATTGCATACATAGAAGGTTTCAGTGGCATCAAAAACCATATAGATACAGCTGGATTGTATGGGAGGCAGAAACAAAAGGAATCATTGGTTTAACGTTGGTATTCTTGTTTTGTCTTAAAACATAGATGGAAACTTATGGAATCATAAATCGATAAAAGAAGAAAAAAGATGTTATATACAACTTTTATGCTAAGGCACAAGTTGTTCAACAAACCTCTGATAGCCCCGGGGAAAAAGAAAAAATTTCACCACTACATGATAATCGCACAATCTTACTTATATCAAGTTGATCGATGCGCACTCAGATACATGATTTCACACAATAAAAAAAAATACACAAACAGTTATTTGGTAGGGACACAGACACAGAATTCTTCCATTCTAAACAAGTTGATTGAGGCAAACAAAAGGCAACAAGTACAGCATACTTTTTTAGAATTGGGTTTGAAAAAACACACCAAAATGCCATAGCTCGTACAGTTATATCATAATGTCACTTCTAACTCCCAGAAAGAGATCATTGCACCTCAGGATCAGAAAGGGATTCTGTCCCTCTTGCCCTCAAGATTAATGTTTCCACCCAGATAAAATGGTATCAGAAACTATCTATTAAGCATACACTAGATACATTAAAAAATCTCAGTTCCAAATATCTGTAACAGAATGAGTATCAAGGGCACCTTGGATTCTGGATCATCTTGTGTTCGAAGTAGCTCCATACCAAAAGCCTAAGCAGCAAGTAATCACAAACGAATAAATGTTCTGTATAGAAAACAAGAACACAGCAAACCAACGTAAAATTGCATTGACCTTCACCTTCTCATAAAATTTGATGGAACGGTCAAGATCACCAACTCGAAGCATTACTTTGCACAAAGGCTCGGGAGAGGGAGGCCTTTCTAAAAGTTCAAATTGATAACCATCAGGATCTTCAATGAATGCATTCACTGAGTTGCCTCCCTTGATAAGCATAGGCTCTCGAGTAATTTTTCCACCCTTAGCTCTGACAAGTTCCACTATTCTTGAAATCTAGTAAATAATTATAAATAAAAGAAAATTTCATATTATACATTGGTCAGAAAGAACTTAGAAATCCCAAGTAATAACCACAACTGCATCTTCATGCCCACAATAATAACAATAAAATGACACATTTGGAATAGTTCACAAAAACATATTTTTTACAAGTGAAGAATGTTTACAAATCATAGCAACAAGTTTGGCAAACTCACATCATCAACAGCAAGACCAAAATGACCAAATCCATCGCCAATGTCATACTTGTCAACCCCATAATCTGGAACATGTTAAAAGAAAACCAACATTAACAGAAGAGTTTTCACGTCTCAATAATGTAAAAGAAATTTCAGAAAATGCGAAGTTATGCAATTATCAGAAATGCCAACAGCTCTTACTGTATGTAAGTTCAACAGCAAAGTGTGCATCCTCAGGCCCATATCCAAGAAAGGCATTAGTATGTCTCTGCTCTTGCATGTCACGCTGTCTGAGCAACTTCATTCCCAGGCACTCTGTATAAAATCTGAAACCACGACAAGAAGTTTGTCTCTCCCATAAGAATGAAGAATGTAGAAAATTATATAGATTCTTAGGTTCTACTATTTAATCATGGACATACTTTATGGTCTTGTCCAAGTCCCCAACACGATACACAACATGAAGCATTCTTCTCTTGTCATGTTTGACCCAATCCAGCGCATTTTCCGGTGCAGCAGTTGAGGATGTGTTCCCAGATGCCTTCGCCCTCATGCAGTGATCATCATCATGCCTCAAAAACTTAGAAGGTTTCAGGCCAAAATTGTGAAACCGTCTAATACCTGCATAAAACAACCCAAGAACAACCCCAGTTGATAAAAATCACACGCACCACCCTCAACGTGCAAGAGTATCAATTCTTGTCAAAAACATGTGACAAGAACATGACAAATGCAACATTAATACAAACAAGCACGATTTGATAATAAAAATGGGAAAAACATAAATCCCTTTTAAATTGGGTATAAAATCTTTGATTGATCAAATGGTAGATGAAAAAGATAGCATCTTTGGGGACTATTTGCAAAAGGGTGAAAGACATAAAGAGAGATGGCTCTGGCTTACCGCTACCGAGATGAAAAAGAGAGAACTTTTGAGAAGGGTTGCAAGAAGAGAAGGAGGGTAACATGAAGGAAGAAAGTGAGGGACGAATCGAAGAAGCCATGGCAGAAACAGAGTGAAGTGATGAATGTAGGAAAGACAAGAATAATATTAGGCTAATGAAAGAGTTTATAATAAGAAGAAAAAAAACTCATCACACCTGATATTCTAGAGAAAAATAAATATTGTATAATAGGTAACTTATTAATTAATTTTTAATAAATGTGACTGAATATTCCTTATATTATAAACACATGCGCTTACACATTTTTAAATATATACGATATTATACCAGAGATAATATTATAAAGCAAAAATTATAATATTATAATTTGACTGAATATTATACCAGAGATAATATTATAATATTACTAAATTAATATATAAAGCAAAAATAATGTTTATTAAAAACAAAATAAAATAAATGGAGAAATGAAAAAAATAATAATTGTTAATAATTGGAAAGAAAAATTGGTAGAATATTTTTTATAAAAAACGTGTAAAAGTAATTGCTAGTATTTAAAATATAAATAAAAAATTATATTACAAAAAATAAAGTAGAAAAAAATAATTGTGAACATTTTAATATATAATTATAAATATATTATAAAAGGTAAATTAGGAATTATTAATTATAAACACAAAAGAAAAAATTGTTTCATATATATTATAAATATTAAATTGTGAATAAATAATTGAGACAGAAAAGAAATAATCATCTTCATATATTGATATAGATTTATTATAAAGAATAAATTATGAATAAGTAATTATGAACACAAAATAGATAATATATATATATATATATTATATAAATGTTAAATTAAGAATAAATAATTGAGACATAAAAGAGAGGATTTTTTTCATATATAATTATAGATTAAATTAGTATTTTTAAAAAGTTGAGACAATTAAGTCAAACAATTTATTGGATATTAGTAACAAGATAAATTTATTGGAAAACGAGACTTATGATTCTTAGTCTCAAAATAACCGTGACAGAATGAGAGAGATATGGGTGACCGGATAAGAGAAATATGAAGTCTCTTTTACATTATTAGAAAACACAAAAAACTTATTTATTTAGAATTACTTTGACAAACCTATCTATAATTACTTTAATAAAGGTGATATGTGTCTTGTAAATAAAAAATAATGAAAATTAATAAAAGACAATAATATAATTGAAGGTGTTTTACTTCATATTCAGGAGATTATTCCCATAATCAAGAACAATAAAAGAAACAAATACAATAAGTTACATGTTTTTTCATCTTATTTCTATTTTAAGAGAAATAATCATCAACAGAACATATGCAAAATATTACAAATGCAGTAAATCAGGACATATATAAAAACATATACAAATCTCAATATCCAGATGTCAAAAATTGTATAACACAAATCAAATAAGAAATTACTTCTTATAATATCATATTTTTAACAAACAAATATACAATAGATCAAATCATAATCGAGAATGTATTTAATTATTATTATTATTGGAAAGGCACACCATATATCCATCCTACTAAAGTAAAGATTTTATGAAACTATAAAATAATTTTTAATTTTTAAAATTAATTTTAAAAATTAATTTTATAAAAATAAAAAAAATACTTTGCCAATGATTTTTTAATATAAATAATTATTTAAATTTAAAGAATAATCATTGAACAATAAAACTAAAAACTATTTTTTATTATGAATAATTATTTAAATTAAAAAGATTACCAAGTAAAAAACATTATGTACACAAAAACAATGAATTCCCAAATTAATGACATAAATTATTATTATTAAACAATATATACACTTAAGAAGAAGGTAAAAACAACAAACAAAACACAAGAAAAATTTATCACAACTAAAAAAACAGTCACAACATAAAATTGAACAACTTAACTATTTTTTGAGCACATAATACAAACTCAATATTTATTGATTCACTAACCAAACAAACTTAATTTTGTCAATTACCTCAATTTTCTAATCTTTGCTATATTCATATCTTATTTCAGGTCTACCAATAATGGCAACAACAAAACACCAAGAATAAAATAAATAAAGTGGTAGGTGGCTTCTACTTTATACCACACTATTAATTATAAGAACATCTATCTACTACATTATTTTTGTTTTCTTTTAAATCAATATACCTTATCACTTTAAAGTAGAGAATAATTTAATCATTCATACCTTATACATGTATATATAAATCGCATCGATCTTTTATATATACTTTGATGATTATGGTTATTTATGCATAAAAAATAAATAAATTCAGTATAGATCTTCTCAAGAGATGATAAAATCTTCATGAAGATATTTATATTTCTCATGAAATCACGAGTTAATGAACTCAACTTGCAAAATCTCAATCACCATAATGAGTGAACTGAATTTACAGTTTTCTTAAAACGTCGAAAAATATAAATATTTTATTATTAATTAAAAATTGATAGTTAATAATTATTATGTAATTTCTAATGCTTATACTATTAATTAAGATTTGTAATTCCACGTTTTCAAGGATTTTCTTTTTCTTTTCTAAATGTTATTTTGATATTTAATAAACGTCATTACAAAAATATAAAATTATCAAAATCTAATTTAATAAGTCTTTTGTGTTGAATTGATTAAAAAAGACATCTGATTGACCCACCTACTCAACAACACTGCGTATATTTATATGTTTGTTATAAAAAATGAGAAAAAAAAAGAAAAACAGTGTGAATATATCAAATGGGATCCAACGTAAGAATCACATTGGCAATTCCGACGTTAAAAAAATGTTATTTTTATTTTATTTTTTAAAATATTATCCTTTAAAGCATTTTCTGTGTTACAGTCTTAATCTTCCACTGATACAAAGAGAAAGATGCAGACTTGACCTAGGGTTTTAATCATCCCTCTTCCCGATTTCGGGTATATACACTTCTTCTCCCTATATTATTACTTTCTTCGTTTTTTCAATCATTGGCATGTGAACCCTAATTTTCTGGTTTTTAATATGCTTTTATGGTTCTTCTTCTTCATCTCCCATCGTGCATCTAACAGAGTAAGCTTTGGATCTCCGATTGGTGCCTTACCCATTTTTTCTTATCCTTCAAGCAACACTTTGGGGCACCAAAGGTTCCAAATTGAGAGTGGAAAAGGCACGCTCTTGTAGCTGCTGATTTGGCCTATGGCTTTTGGCTTCTTCAGATTGGGGGATCAGAAGCAAGAATTCCACACCCCTTGCGAGAGTATGAGAGAGACGGAAGATTTGGATCACGAGTAAGGTGAGGTCTTTCACTTGATTCAAATCATTGCTTGTAGTAAATTTGACTGAATATGTGTCTTTTTATTCTAATTTAAAAATTTGTTATTCTTCTAATCTGCTGTAGATTTTGAAGTTCTATTTAAAAGTGTTTGGTTTTGGTGGATTTTTTTTTTTAAAAACTATTTGTTTATTGGACGGTGAAGTACCTTGAATGGTGTGTGATGCTTCAAACGAGTCTTCAGCTTCCCAATGGAATTTTGTATTAATGAAATATGTCCCATCTTGATAATATAGATAGGAATGAGTTATTTGTTATTATGTTTTGTTTCCTAAAGTGATGAAAGGAGGAAACGAAACTTAGATATAGTTCTTTAGGTGTTGTTTGTGCTGTTCTCCAATCAGAATTTGATTTTCATCTTAATCTAATCGTTTCATGTATGATGTGGATTATTGAGGTGAAATTTCAATTTTGATCAGAGAACAATACAAACAGTGCTTAAGGAACAGTATCTAAGTTTTACCCTAAGTGAAAACCATGGTTATGTTAATATTTTTCACTACATCAACCTGTGATATGACATTACTAATGTTTGTTTTTGTTTGATTTCAAACTAAAAATGCAGATATTCATTAAACCTGCGTTGTGATAATTGCTTGCCATGTTTGACTTCAAACTTAGATGCAGATATTTGAGGACGGTTGCTTGCGGTGAAAAGGTGTGCGTGGCCCGATGAATTATTATGGAAGATATAACATGCAAGCTGTTTGATCTGTTTTGAATTTTGATAGACTTGGATATTAGAATATGGAGGATGAGAGTGGGCTTGAGCTCAGCTTGGGTTTGTCTTGTGGTGGCTCGTCTGCCAAACCCAAGGGTAAGAATGGTAGCTCCTCAGATAGTAGGGCTGAAGAAGTTGGTAGAGGTGGCAAAATGGTGGATGACTTTAAGAGCATGTTTGATAATGCTCCTCAGAAGCCAGAATCTATTAGTGGGACGCGGAGAACTGATTCCCCAAAGCCTGAGGAGAACTTCTTTAGTGACCTTTCAAAGGCCAAAGAAGAGAATGCTTCTTTGAATTTAAATGGAAGAGGATTTCTGGTAGCAAAGAATAGTAAACCACTTGAAACTGAGGATGAAAAACGGTCGGAGGCAGCAAATAAGCGGAAAATGCCATTCGATGAGATACGTAGTCAAAAGAAGCATGACAATGATGTCCACCACCCTGATTTACATGACAGGGCTAGAACATCTCATATATCTATAACAGAGGATGGTTCAACTGCAGAAAATGAAGATGTGGCTGACTCTGAAACTGAGAACTCCACCTCCAGGCCCATCTCACACCACAGTGATGGTTCCAAAGGATTCATCAGAGTCGGTTCTTCTTCTGATGCTGCGAAAGAGGTTCGTGGAAGTGCAGACTCAAATGCTACTGAGTTTAATGGGCAGAAGAGGTTTAATGGCTCATCAGAAAAAGATTTTAAGCACACAAACATGAATTACGGTGCTTCCTTTTCTGTTCAACCTGTAAATATGATGAATGTATCTTACCCTTCTTCAGTACAAGAGTCTAACCCTGTTGGGGCACCAGGCCCTCAGATACACGGAGTGATGCATGTAATGCCTGCTGCAACCGGTGAACGTGCAGGAGCCCAATCAGTGAATAATGGGAACCTGCCGGTGATGTTTGGATATCCGCCTGTTCAGCTTCCCATGTTGGAGGACCAACCATGGGGTTTGGTTTCTCGTCCTCAACAATTACACCCTTTTGTTGGCAGGGGTCCGACTAACCCAGGTACTTTTTATATGAATGGAACATATTGGTAAAATTTTTCTAACTCAAACCTCCTCCGTAGAAGTGATTGATAAATAGTTAAACTGTTTTGGATTGTGCATATAATCTATAGTGCATTATGGTTGCAAGATTGATAAATTAAATCAAGTATATGGTAAATCTCATATAAGATTGAAATATTAAACTTATAACCCGTTTGTGTCAGAAAAGTTATCACAGTGATAAATGTTTGTATATCTGTGAAGACCGCAGTTTAATATGATTCTGTATTAATTGCAAGCTCAATTATAATGTTATTGTATGGATATAGCTGCACTCCAAGTAATCTCAAACAACATATCCGAGGCCATACCATACGAAGGAAGGCCATTAGATCGTTCCAAAGGAGATGGTAAACAGCGTGTCACTGAAGAAGGCTCCTCTTCGCAACCTGAAGATGCGAAAGGAAGAAGCACAAACCTTAGGGCCAAAGATATACCAGACCAATCAGCAGGAGAAGGTTCCATCATTGATTTTTCAAACATTAAGCCCGGTCTTGCTGCAGATGTTAAATTTGGCGGATGTGGTTCCTATCCAAATCTGCCTTGGGTATCCACCTCAGGTTCAGGTCCAAATGGCAGGACAATATCTGGTGTTACTTACCGATACAGCACTAACCAAGTTCGAATTGTTTGTGCATGCCATGGTTCTCACATGACCCCTGAGGAGTTTGTTCGCCATGCAAACGAAGACCAAGCAGCTGCAGAGGGAAACGGAGTTTTGGGGACAGTAGCAAACGGCAATCCTGCTGCCTCTTCTCATGGCTAGTCTTGTACTGTCTAATTTGTACCTTAGTATTGAAGTTCCCAACAGGAGAATCAGGGAAATAGGGCTTAAATTTTTGTATAGATGAATGAGTTTCCTACCATTTTTCTGTACACACTTTGATAACTTGTCTGGCTATTCCACTTTATTTACTTGTAGCCAATGCAATGAAGTTTGCAGCTGTATGTAATAATGAGCCCTGCTAGCATCATCTGTTCAAGTATCAATATAGTGTTGTTGTTTCCAGATTGCTTGGGGCATGTTGGGCACTAAATGAACTTCAAAAACTGAGGATAACCAACCAATCCCTTTTAGCAATTATTCCTAAGCTTTTATTAGAGCATATGCAAGGAGTTGCTTATGGAGTTCTTAAAACACCGGAACTAGTTATCCCGTTTCATCATTTGAACAATTGACGTAGCAGTTAGTAATGATTCCTCATCTAAACAACCTTAAGAACTGAAAGACTTATTTTGAATTCATTATTTGATACTATTATACAGAAAATTTATTTGAAGTTTCTAAATTTCACGACATTGTAGACACCTAAATTGAGTTAAGTAACTCAAATACGCGTGGTTAAGATTAAGCATTGCTTTGAATGGTTTATATTAATATTGTCATTGCTGCTGAAAGTAATGCTTCCTTTTCAATTATCGAACGTCAAACTTCCAGAAAACCTGCACCCACTTTCCTCTTCCACCAATGCTTTTGTCTTCCAAACTCTCCATTCTAGAAACGTGGCAAGTCCATTCAAAAGGGGCATGGGCAAAAATCACTTCTAGATCACTCCATTTCTCGAGGGAATTAATGACCCTCCTGAACTACCATTTCCCTTTGTTTTCCCCATGCTCAAACGGAGCCTCACTGTCACAAAGGACATAACAAGAGAAGAGTTTTTGTGGCAAATTCCATTTTTAGTTACATATTCACCTCATTTTTCTTTTATTGTTGACATCATTTTGTTGTCTTGTCAAACTTACAGTATTAGTATGCTATCTAGTCATGTGTTTGAAAGGGTAGTAACACGTGATTCAACATGGATAATACCATATCTGAACTAAACTCTTACTTTAACTCTTTCTTCCTGATCTTGCAACATGTAATAAATAATAATCATCCAAATCTAGCAGTTCCATTTTAAATCGAGAGCTTAAATATGGCATCATGCCAAAGGGCAATAATTTCAACCATAACTCTTTCGTGTTTACCACGTATCATTGGCATTATCTTTTCAGCTGCTACTGTCACCATACAAATGAAAAAATAAAATAAAAAATAAAGCATTCTTTGACCAAACGTGTTACATAACCTTCTACCTCTTTGCTACGAAGTCTAGCAACATCACAGCTTTTATTAGGCAGCAGCAAGACAAGCATGTCCTTTATTGATTGCTTTATTATAATTGACTAAATCAAACTTGGAATATGTATATTAACATCGTTTTTCAACACTTTCTTTTTTAGGTTTCTTTTGCAGGGTCAGCGAAACTGATGCAGTTAACATGGCTGCTATTAGTAAAATATAAGTACTGAGAGGAATATAACAGGTTGTTAGGAAGATCAGTGAAGGATTCATGATCATCATTGAGCATTGAAAATATATTAATTCCTCACAAAGCTATATCAGTTTCATATGTTCAATCTAATTTTTCAAGTACTTTTGTTTTGATAATGAGATCATAATATAACCCTTTTCAAAAACGTGACATTTCTGGTGAGTTAATATAAGATCCATGTCTTGAAGGTCTGCCTAAGCTGCAAGAGCAGCTGCAAAGGTAGATTAAACCTTGACTAATGGAATGTGATGTGATAACTAACTTTGACATTTTTCTTTTTTCTGGTTTTCCAAGGCTATTTCCCCACCATTTGGTCATGAAGGCATGGCCTAAACCCTCTTCACAAAATGACTTTTTCTTACCCTGAAGCACAGGTTTTACCTACCACTGTTCCCAATCCTTGGTGGGGTTTCCTACCTTTGACATTGTCAAACCAAATGTAAATTTTGAAAAATAAATAATACATGTATAGAAAGTGTAAATGTCTTTTACAAAGTGATTTAATTACATAAATCATCTTATATAGTAAGTAAGTCTGTCATTTTTACTGTAAATGTCATATCAGAGAAGATTTTCAACTAGTTGATAGGGTATGCATACTAAGCTTTCTTAAAAGACTAATGTACTTATTATTGAAAGAAATGGAATTTTCATGTATCAGATTAAGTAGTACAGCAAAACCTAAACGAGGTTAAGTTCAAATTTCAATTTCATACGCAAGGTGAGAGATTAAGGAGTAATCTTCCATGTATTACCAGCAAGGTGGCGTAAGGATTAAACTAAAAAACTTTGCTTTGTCATACCATATGTCATTGAGACACACATACCAAGTCAGAAGAAGCCTGAGTTAAATACAATTGTAGGCCAACCCCACCACCTTGTGGTCACTACTGAGTCCTGAATATTTTATTGGTATTTTATATGAAGAATCAAGTTGAGACGCAAAACGTAACCTGAGAAGAAACCAAGAAAACTGACATAAGGAAAGGTTACCATTTGGGGGAGAATCATTGAATAATGTCCATGCACAACAACCCCATTATAAATCCATAAGCCTCCAACTCATCAATTGGAAACTTCTGCTGCAGAATGCATGAGGAAAACCAGAACCATGAATCAGCTTGGTGTTATCCTTTTTGTTCTCTCAGTCTTATTCCTCCATGTTAGAGCACAGACTGCTGCACCTTCAGGAGATGCTGTGTCCAATTTCCAACCAAGTCTTGCTGTTGTCATAGGAATCCTTGGTGTGATGTTTCTACTCACATTCTTTCTTCTCATGTATGCAAAATTCTGTCAACACCGCGGAGGTTCAACTTCTCTTGGGGACCAAGAAAATTTACCAACTTTTGTGAGATCAAGGTCTAGATTTTCAGGAATTGACAAGACTGTCATAGAATCACTCCCCTTCTTCAGATTCTCTTCACTCAAAGGGTCAAAGGAAGGGCTGGAGTGTGCAGTGTGCTTATCAAAGTTTGAAGATATTGAAGTTCTGAGACTTCTACCAAAGTGCAAGCATGCTTTTCATATTGATTGCATAGACCACTGGCTTGAAAGGCACTCTAGCTGTCCTATTTGCCGGCACAAGGTCAACCCTGAGGACCACACTACCTTCACATATTCAAACAGTTTAAGGAGGCTGGCAAACCAATCAGGTCTAGGTGAAGAATCCAACTTAGAGATCTTTGTCCAGAGAGAGGAAGAGCATCATGGTTCATCAAGATTCAGTGTTGGAAGCAGCTTTCGGAAAATGGGAAAGGGTGTGAAGGAAGAAGAATTGCTCATCCAGAAAGGAGCAGAAGATAGTGATGGTAACCAGAAGGGGTATCATAAACACAACCACATGATTACTATATCTGATGTGGTGTTCAAGCACAGGTGGAGCAACGTGAGTTCTTCAGACCTCATGTTTTTGAATTCGGAGATGCTGAATGCTGCATCAAGCAACAGATTCAGCAACTTCGAATCAAATGCAGACATGACATCAAGCCCAAGAGAGGTGGTAGAAAATGGTGAAATCAAGAACATCAAGGAGGAGATGGAGAGGAAGATTTCCTTCGAGAGCAAAGTCAGTGCTCTTAGCAACACCAAATCAGTTTCAGAAAAGGGTCCTCCTTTTACATCAGATTCTGCAGGAAAATCAAGTCTTGCACCAAAGTATGCAAACCCAGGTGAGAAAAGGTCAATGTCAGAAATCACTGCTGTCTCTAGATTTGGAGATTTTGGCACGAAAATGAGGGTCTTCAAGGATTCTTCTTCTGTTCAAGACAACCTTAAAGAGGAAAAAATGAGACAGATTTGGTTTCCGATAGCTAAAAGAACAGCACAATGGTTTGTGAATAGAGAAAGAAGGTCTCAGCTATCTCTGGATAAACAACTACCATTAGATGTATAACCTTTCTAAGGTACACATGTTTGGTTTCAGTCCTTGTTCAACAACTTCGTATAGATTTTAGATTTTTTGTTTTGTTGAATAGTATACAGTTAAGCAAAGCAGGTACAGGTTCCTTGTTTTCGTTCAATCAACCACTATTTTTTTAATTCTTATGATCTGCATAAAAACTTACTTAATCTTTCTATGGCAGAAAATTTAAGGAGCCCTCGTGACCAGAGTAATCGAAACCCTTGTAAACTTAAAATTTTATCTTCTTTTTCACCTCATAATGAATTTTGTATTGATTTTCGACAAGAATAATAGAAGACAGCTTCATACCGTTGTGCTCAATAATGCTGTGTATATGTGTCTCAGCCCTTTAAATTAAATATGTTCATCTTGGTCATATTTTATTATCCCTTCCATTCTCTTTTGCTTAAGATATAAACATTGCACATTATTAACAACTGAACTTAGGCAACAAGGGACTGGATAACGCCATGGTTTCATTAACCAAACAAGTTCTTTTTGTCCAAATGGATTCAAATTCATGAACTAATTTAATTCTCCATCTCGGGTTTGAATTGGACTGAAAAAATAATATTTTTTTTTAAATATAGGTCAAATTGAACTTACTCATCTAATTCACCATTTAGACATGTTAGAATGGATTCAAATCCGTGAACTAACTCAACTTTGAATTGGTTGATTTATTTAATTTATTGTTAAATGAGTTTAAATTGAGTTGAAATAAATTGTAACAATAATTCTTTATCATATTTTCATTACCTTTTTATTTTAATTATTTATTATTTTTAATTATATAAGTTAACGTTTTGATTTTTTTAAAAATTAAATGTTTATTCAATAATATTTTATTTTTTCAATGATTTAATTTATTTGTTTCTCCAAGGTTGACAATTTGATTTTCACTTAATATTTCTATAACTATTTTTATTAAACAAGAGGAAAAAATGTATCAATCTCAAAAGTTCAAAGATTTAAAGCACTGATATTTGATTAAGCAAATTCATCAGTTTTTACATGCTTAACCAATCCAAAAATCTAACCTTTCCAAAGTTTTACATATCTCTCCCTTCAATTTTCCCTCGGATCAAATCTAACAAATAATAACCAATGGTAAATTGCCAATTAACCAATTTGCGTCAAGCCAATAATCAATAGAAAAAAAAAAAAGTCTGTAATTTATGTGATTAGGTTGAATAATTGGCTATAATATGCATGACCCGAAGAAAGTTTTCAAAGTAAGATAGTTTTTGTCAGTTTCTTGTGTGTGAAGTGTGCATATTAATTCATGGCGAAAGAGAGGCAATACAACACGCAAAGAAAAATAAGCTCTATTCTTCTGTCTTGAAGCAAAAACGAAGGATGCCATTGCCAAAATGTGACTTCAGCAACACACTAACTCTGTCTGCTACGGCAATAGTTTTGTATTAAGCAGATCCAAAGTCGGCTAGGTGCTAAATAGACAAGGTGCTTACATGCTGCATAAAAACTTATTTTAAGAGTATTTTATGTACCAGGTTAACATTAAGTATGGTTAAATTTGTCATTGGTCACATTTTTTTAGGGATTGGTCTCCTTATCATTATCAGATTAAATTATTTTGGTTTGAACTATGGGGAAGGCGATTGAATATATAAACAAAGTTGAAAACATGTAATTAAAAAATTATGATGACGTTAGTGGCTATGCTACTATTGAAGTACACTTTATTTCCTTTTCCCCTACCCTTTCTCTTAATAACGAGGCTTATTTTTATTTTATTTTCTAGAAAAGGCATTTTGAATGTTGGGTGTGAAAGACCACTCACTTCGAATTGCCAATAATGAATAAAACAGGTTTATCAAAATGAGAAAGTGTTGTGTTAGAAAGAGAAATTGTCCCAAAATTTGATGTGAACGCAACAAAAGTTGAGTTAGAACAAAAATGAGTTTTAGTTTTATGTGTTAGTATAGTATGAATATTGGTCAATGACAAAACTAACTTGCTTGAATTGCAATTGACTGAATTCAAATTCAATCATTTACACTTATATAATATTTACAGGGGAGGGGAATTACCCCCAAAAAAAATTAGGAAAGGGAAGAGATGAAGATAATAAACCTACCCTACCCAGTCTGCAACTAAAAGATTCAAACTATAGGGAATATTTTGCATCTGTTGCGCTGTTCACATTTTCTGGTTAACTGCATTCTTGGATTGCAATTTGTCCAGATAAACAATGGTAAATATTGGTGGAGTGCCAAACTTCAAAAGGAAAACAAAAAGTAATGATCATCACCTTCTACCAGTCCTCAAGCCATTCAGGCACATTAAGTTCTTCTACCTCCTGCAAAGGCGAGCCCGGATAGCCAGTACTACAATCCTCAGAATGAACTTCCAAGTACTGTGTTATACGAGAAATAATTTCCTGAGGAACAGGAAAAGTGCGGTTTCTAATCCCTTCCCAATCAATACCATTAAACCATGGGTGACTCTTGACAGAATCAGGACCTTGGCTTCCAAGTCTATTGTTTTCTTCCACTTCAAGTAGCTGAACCAATCAGTAGAATAAAATCTAATTAGAGAAGTATGTATGGATGTTCCCAAGAATGCATTGCGTATATTTTAAGCAATGCAAACTACGTAGACTATCTTGAGAGAAAGAGAGTCTTGGTTTTTGCAATACCTTGGAGATGAGATCAACCGTTTCAGAGCTGAAACTCTCCGGAAGGTGTAGCTTCCGTTTTGCAATTTTGGCAACTGTATCAAGTTCATTTTCTCTCCATGATCCAAATGGCATCTCACCACGTAACATAAAATATATCAAAACCCCCAATGCCCACCTGCATAATCATAAGAAAAGTTTCCCACCTTGACATCCATTAAATGCAATTCAGAGGAAGCTTTAATTATACATTCAGTAAATGCTATGCTAATTTAGGTTATCTTGATATAGAGGAAATAAAGACAGAAGTTTGCTACTGACGAGGAATTGTGGTTTAACGAGAATTAATGTGTTTGGAGAAGGTTTTATTTATACCAGTCGGCAGGGAAACCATGGCCTTTTCCCAAAACAATCTCTGGGGCCAGAGAATCTGCCATCCCACAAATTGTGAATGTTCTCTCACCAGATAGCTGTTTCCCAAATCTGAAGTCCACCAGCTGCAATCAGTACATACAAAAAATAATTGATCAGATACTGCGATATTGTGAATAACTGTGTATAGATAGATACCCCCTATCAGGATTAATACCCTTCTAAAGGATACTTTGGAGTTTTTATATTGTAGATTACCCACTTGATCATTAAAAATGAAAACGATGATAACATCAGGAAGGAGCAGCCAAGTGAGAATACATTAACAATTTCTTTGTCTTTACTTGATTTGTACTTGTAGTTTCTGGTGGCCATGTAAAAAATATTTTGTTCGGATTTTAATGCATTCAGATGCAGATTGCAGAGACAGGGGGAGGTGTATGATCTTACCTTGAACTTTTACCTCAAAAATACGTTACTACACGCGATAATTGATTACTTCTATCAATGAAAGAGCATCGATCACATCACAGGTTAAGAACTGAAGGTATGTATTTATGGTTTCCTATATTTCACTGTGAATAGTTTTACATGATAATTAAGAAGTGGATTATTTCATTTTATTTTTATACTGTATTATAGCAAAGTTTCCTTCAACTTAAATGTTTGAAAGACATCTAACTAGACTTTATTCTGGATCACACTTGCATTAAAATCTTGGTATCACCTCTGATTGCATTTATATTAGTCAGGGAATTGTGATGATTTTAGTTTGATATGTTAGAGAACATTTGAATTATCTTCATAATTATTGATGACGTGTTAGATTTGATGTATCTATATTATGCATATTCTTAGTCTTTAACGTCATCCATCATTTACAGCAATGTCATCTGCCATAACTATGGAAGATTCACCATCAACACCACAGATAAACATGGATATGTTGAAAAGCAATCAAACAAGAGTTCCCAAACCTGTATCTGTCCTGTTTGCTCCAACATCAAAACATCAGGAGACACACCTCTGTAGAGAACACCATTCTGAAATTCAAGTATGAAATGAATAAAGGAAAGGGCAACCTTAGCAACTAGCCAAAGAAGGCACAAAAGCGAAGACAATAATTATTTAGATACAAGACCTTGTGCAAGTCTTCTAAAGCAGTGACAACAGATGCAGCACAAAACCGTGCGGCTGATTCACCAAAAGGACTTGAAAGTATGGAAGACAAGGGGCAAGCAAGGTGAGTATTTAGCAATATTCCAGCATACATGCGATCAGCACAAGTGCATAAAACCTGTGGTATACTAGCTGAAGAGCCCAAACCCTTAATCAAATCTTTCTCTTTCAAGACCTGTGATTCCTTTCCAAACCTTTTGACCTTTGGCTTAGAAAATCTCTTCAAAGTAAGCAAATTTTCTGCACCAAAATGTATCCATGCAGCAAACTTCATTAGAAAAATAAATCCAGCATACATTTTTTATCACTATGGAATACATTTAAAGGCTATTTAATTGATGTAGGAAAAGGAAACCAAGATACCTATGAAGAAAAAAGTCACAATTTTAAGAAAATATTCATATTTTGACGACTAAAACATTAGGCTTACATCCACTTGGTCCTTTTTCAAATATTTTTCACATCCACTAACTACATCAATCTTCAAATTTGATTAATTAAGGGAACAAATCCTCCAAAGATTTGGTAGGTTTATATCAAGTTCATCTACAAAAGAACTTTATAGATGTATTAAATTTATGAATGTCTATTATTTCCAGGATCAAATAATTCGTTAGTTATTTTTCATGCAAGAAATAGGAGAAATGTTTTTGTACCTGATTCCTTTAAATTTGCAACCCCTATTTGGGAACAGTCAGTGGAATATAGTGTCTTTCTCCACTCCTGCCAAAAAATGGTCCATAAGCTAATTTGAGGATCTCATTCCCAAACAATTGAAATGCAACAGAAAACACTTACCAAATCTGAAAGCTGTACTTTATCAAGGGATGAAAAATCATAATTTCTTCCGGTCAACTCCATGGAATTATCCTTTGACCTATGATTAAACTAATGAAGTCAATGATATGAAACTTTGTTTTCAAGTTCAGTATACAAGCATACAAGCAGAATTGCATAGCTGTCGTCTAACACATGCACATAGTAAAACGTACTTGTGATCTTCCTGAGAAATCTTTTGTATGGAGCCAATTACAGATTCAAATTTGTCTTTTGTTAACAAAGCACATACAACATCACCCACAGCAACAGCATTTATGGAACCAATACGTTCACCATAAAGGGTCCATTCACCAAAATAGCTTCCCTCAGGCTTCTCTATTGATAGTTCTGTTCTGCTCTGAACATCATCCTCCTCGTTTTGGATGTCAGGCTTGAGGCTGTAGGCATTTGGACTCGTCAATAAATCAGAGTCAAAAGTGATTTTTACGCATCCCTTCTGTATGATGTACAATGCAAGGATTTCATTCTGCAAAGACATACTGAAGGTCATTAAGAAAAGATAAGAGAACAAGGGATTAAAGCAACCAAGCAATAACTTACATTGTCTATTATTGTCTGCCCATTTGAGAAGGAAACTTCAGAAAGGGAGTCAGAAATCTGACTAAGTTGTAAAATTGATAACCTTGAGAGGAGATCTACAGATCGAAGCAACTTCAATGATGATAAGTTAGAGAATTCTGACATTAAAATCCCACGAAAATCTTCTCGTTTTAAAGCCCAAAGAGTTCCGTTTGTTACAGCACGTACAGAAGCCTGGAGTGGTTTATTGTACCTGTAATGCCATTTTTTGAAAACATAGTGTTAAATTGGCAACGCAAAAAGGTAATATTGTCGTAGCAGCTACATATAAAAAAAGAGCAAGAGGAAAAACATAAAATGACTTTAAATACAATAACAACAAACTAAGCCTTGTTTGTGTTAAGGCATCCTCATAAAAATGACTCTGCACATTTTCAGAAAAAAATAGGTTGCAAAATCTTAGTTCTTAAAGCTGGTTGAAAAATGTATATAATATTTCATATATTCTGGAATAATTATAGTTGAACTTCATATGCCTATCTGGATAACAGTCCTCAAAGAAATATTAATACCTAACCGGGAGGAAACTTCAATAACTAGATATGTTTCATGGAAAAAGAATAACTTCAATTGAGTTGAAGAACCACAAGATGCTATCATGTATGATTGAGCGACTTACATTAGAGCAAGCTCTCCAAAACATGAGAGTTTTTCAGCTGTGTAGCGCTGCAAAACCCTAGGTACGTCCCCTTCTTTTTCTTCCTGCCATAGTAATGAATGTTGAAGAGGATTAGTAACATATCTCATTGACAATATAGAAACACACAACATATTGGAAAAGACTAGGTACAGGCAGCATTCGTTACATGACTGAAGATCTTCAAAACATGATTTCATTGACTAAACCAAGGAAAAGCCAATTAGAAGAGCTAAAATGATGGACTGGGGTTTAAAAAAACATAAAGCTGGTTTTTGAAAGGTGTTGAATCCTAGAACTTTATCACGAATGAAAAATTATTAGCATGGAAATCTAAGAAATATTTAAAGAAGTTTTTAAAGCCTGAGGTGGTGCCACGACCTTGCCTTTTGCTAGTACAATTTTCAATATTTTCCTAATAGAATATCTGTTGAGTCATCACAAATCAATAGAGCAATCAAATGATAGAGTTTATAAACCTGAGTTGCCAAGACCTCAAATTCTCCACTACCAACAACATAAAAACAGTCACCTTCACCACCCTGCAAAGTATAACTTTTGTCACAATTGTGCAATTATAAATGTAATCAAAGCCAATATAAAGAGAAATTTTTAACAAGAACCAAAGGCATGTTCCGTACAAGAATGGTAAACTTCAATTTCTGCCCCTGGAATCTACAATATCCCCAGGTTGGACTGTGCACAATTCTATTTTCAAGTTTCAACTAAAAAACTGACCTGTTTGACTATAATATCCCCAGGTTCGACCTCCACTCTTTGCATGCAATCCAATAGAACATGACACTGAGAATCGGTAAGTTTTCGGAAGAGAAAATGATCGTGCAATGCCTGCTCTATGTGTGCCTGTGGCATATGAAGATGAAGCACCACCAAAGGTTCACAGTCATTAAACTTTCCAGTGGGAGAAACTAAAATTATGACTTTATAGTATCATACCTATGTTTTTATCGATTTAAATAAAAACAAATGAAAAAAAGAAGAGCTAAATCAATTCTAAAATTAAAAGATGAAGTGGGGGATTACTTCTTCTTCCCATGTCTTTCTATGGGCTGAAGGGGGAGGAACCCAAGCTTGCCCATTTTCTAGGGAATTTTCAAGTGCTCGGAGGCGTGCCCTTGACAAGTCATGTCTTACACGATGGTTTCTAGCACTCCAGCCAAAGGTGGAAGGGGATTCTGAACCTGTCACCTCTACGACTTGTGGCACAGGTTTTCGCAAAACATCACCATAACTAGCCGACTGAGCACCAGTAGACTGATTTGGAAGATTAGATCAGTTACTAACAACGAAGTAAATGAAAGAGACTATTTCTAGGAATATAATTGAAGAGAAACAGGATAAAACAGGAAAAGTACCATACTTCAGTTAGCCCATTTACATGTACAATGATGACTGTGATGTCATCTGTACGAGTTTCATATTGCAGCCAGAGTCGATAAGATTCTGCCACAATTGCAGCACAAGCATCACGAGGATCTTTGAATTTTGCAACCTGGAAACATAATGGCAATTAAGAGACAAAATATTTTACTTCAATTGGATGGTACACCATATCTAGGTTTAAAGTTGCATTAAATTAAATTCACAAAAACTCAGTTCCATGATCAAATGCACATGGTTGTCATTTAAACGTATTATTATCAGCAATCTGTAAGGATTAGTTTTATGATTTAATTATAATTAGAGTTTGGAAAGATAGTTCCAAGGTCAATGACGCATCAACCTAGTTGAACATATAAATTTCTGACCAAGCTTCTGTGAATGGAGACATGCCCAGATACATTTCCACATCAACTGGAAAATTTTACAATACCATTACCCAAAAGATATGTTTTGTAATATCTTTATCTATCCTACATGAGGGAGAAAAATTTACTCCATAAAACTCTGCTTACATGGCACCGAATCACCAAAAGTATGATGCAATTAAGTAATTTACGTGTCAAACTTAGGATTCAGTTAATCTTAAACGTTTCAACTACAGGCTTAATAACAGACGAATTTCAACACAAAATTGCGTCCAATTTGACCATAACACAAGACCAGTTGATTATTAGACTAATACCATAATATGAAATTTTAAAACTGAAACCAAGGAAATGTTAAACTTGTTGGAACTATTGCAGGCGCATTGCACCCTTCTAAAAATCATTTATCATTAAAATCAACTACAGCCACAAAATGGTGTGCCTGGTTTCAATTGGATAGTGTTCTTGCAATTCTACCAAAACGAGTCTTGCATGAAACAGAAAAACAGCTTCATATGGTGAAAAGACTAATTGCTCCCTCCCGGTGCATAAAATACATCTGAAAATAATGTTTTAGTGAATTATCACCAAAGTGGCTATTACAAACAATACTCACCCAAAAAAATTTCCTTATTCAATAATAATTTCAACTGTAGAAGGAATAATGAAGTGGTTTGGAACATTGTTTACAGATGCTAAAGTTTGGCTGGAATATTATTTCAATTTCTAGAAATCCAGAACTATTAGCTGTAAATTTCTTTCCCGACACCCTTAAATGGAAAATTCGGTTTCCCTCGACTTCCATGTGGCTTTATGCAAAGGAGTGAATTTGAATTTTCTGTCAAAAAGTCCCCAGTTGCATAAGTTGGGTCGCCTAATTTTCAAAAAGATTCCTAGTCCCTAATTCCTGATTCTAATTCCAAATATGAGAGAGACACAGTAACCAACATTAATTGTGCCAGATCGTGATTGCCACTGAAACGAAATAATAACCTGCCACCAACTTCTTTAGTACAGATAAAAGCAAATTCAACAACAGAAGCCCCTCAAAAAAGAGAGAAAAGAATGTAAGCCTTTGCATAAGAATAAAGCTAGCGTAAAAGAAAAGCGAGGGACACAACAATAAAAGAGATCTACCATACCATTTCAACCACACTCTGGCTAGAGAGAAACTCAAACACCCCATCACTAGCAAGCACAAAGAAAGGGTGATCCTGCGTGAGCTCAAACACAACAATCTCAGGATTCGCCACAACCCCAATAGTCTCCGCAATAGAATCACCAATACTCCTGGTGAAAGCCGTCCCCGGGTACATCCCATTGGGCACCCACAACCTCGGAGGGTCACCATCATCACCCTCCTCAGTGCCCCAACACTGCACATCAGGGTTTTTCAACCCCTCAATCTGATCCAAAGTAAGAACCCTCGCCCCACAGAGCTTCACCCTCTCAAGCTCATCACTCCTAAACGGCGTCTGATCAATCGACAAATCAACGGCCACAAAATCCTTCCCTCTCCTCTCCGCAATCACCGCCCTTGAATCGCCGGAATTCGCCACGTATATCGTCCTCCCCCTCACCAGCACCGTGATCGCCGTCGTCCCGCTCATGCTGTCATCCAAAACATCAGCATGCAGCTGCGAATTCGTCGCCAAAAACGCCGCATGACAAGCCTCAACAGGATCACCCCGGAATTTCGAATTTCTGAGCAAATTCTCACACAATTTCCGCTTCGCAAACTGCGAACACTGAGCTCCAAACTCACCATGCCCGTCGAAGACACCAAAAAAGTGGTCATTAGGGTTCGTACCTGTCAACATAAAACCCCTCACACGCAATGAGCACCACAGAGTAGCCACTCCACCAAAATAAGCAGCCAAAGCCAAAGCCACAAACAGCAGAAAACCCAAACTCAAAAAAAAAAAAAAAAAAAAAAAAAAACAGTACCAAAAGGCGTGTGGATGCAGAAGCTATCCTGGTTCGCTTTATCCAGTGCATCCGGGTAGTAACCTCGCTGAGACAAAAACGAGTATCGCAATTCAAAGTTCCCAGAAGGCACTTTTACGATTCGTGAACCGTCCGGCGGCAGGAACTGCGCCGAAACCCTAGCGAGTCTTCGGATTCCCGCTTCGGAGTCCCGCGTGATGCTCAATTGGTTGAGCTGGTCTCTGATTTCACCTTCTTCAACGTCGGAAGAAGTGTGCGAGAAATTGGCCACTTCACCCACATCGGTGGTTCTGGCTATGGGGTCTCCGTTGATGCTTGAGCCTCTGCAGTTGTCGCCTATACACACTCGCGAGTAAATGCAACCCATCGCGAGTAAAAGAAAAAGAAGAAGAAGCAGAAGATTGGAGTAGTAAACTCAGATGCTAAATTTGGCATCAAGAGATAGAGAGAGAAAGAGTGGTGCGGGTAACTAAAGTGCTGTGTCCTAATCTGAAATCTCAATTATTAGGAGCAAGGAATTTCGAACCACAAATTGTTTGCAATAAATGAGCACGAAGCATGGTGAATGAGATTACAAACCAATGGTGAATGGTGGTAATTGTAAATTGCGTGTGCTTTGTTGCTGATGATGCAGTGTGCAAAAATTAGTCCAAATCCAAAAGATTTTTCGTCTGCTACCAAATGGAGTTTAGTGGTTGGTGCGGGTTTGGTTAAAAGCGAAATCCAAAAGAGAAAAAAAAGATTAATCTCACTCACACACTAGAACACTAGAAGAATAGGATTAGGTTAGTTTTGAACAAGCTTCGATTAGAATTTGCAGTGTTTAATTAATAACAGTGGATGAGAACGAAGAAGAGTTGTGCATGTGATGTGTGTAAGGTCAGAGAAAGAGAGAGAGAGAAAGTGAGTCACAGGTTTTGTTTTGTTGGTGCTGCTCATGTGTGTGCGGGTGCGCCTTAACATCTTCACGCGCCAACCTTCACTTTTAACGTAACTAATAATATTTTTATATATGTATAAATATTAAATCCATATTTAATATTTCATTTAATGTGTTTTCGTTTTTATCCGTTGCGTAGAAAAAAAAACAATAGTTTTTAAACGGACGCTAACTTTCAAACAGAACGGTTTAATTTGAAGGTAATAATAACTTTTTTCATTCAACTTTGATTTCACAGAGGTGTGAATATTAAGGTTGCAGGAGGAATTTAAATAAATAAATAAAAGCTTAAATATATTTTCGGTTCTTAAATTTTAAATAAATTTTAAAATTAGTTTATTTTAAAATTTTAAATTAATTTAGTCATTTATTTTCTTAAAATACATAAATTTAGTCTTTTTAATCAAATTTTAATAAGTTTATTTAATATTTTAATCGTGTTTTATAATAGTGTTTGACTTAATATTAAGACAAAAATATGTCAAATAGTATAAACAACTCAAATACAATCCAAATGCGTATGAAACATCAAATAAAATTTGATTAAAATAACTAAATTTACATATTTTGAAAGATAAAAAATTAAATTAGTCTAAAATTTAAAAATTAAACAAAAACATATTTAATCTATAAATAGATAATGAAAATGATGATAGGAAAAAGGGACCCGCTAAGAATTCAGTGGTGCTGGCAATGAATTTTGAGCTGTATGATTGAGCAACTTTTGTAGGGTCATTATTCATTGATGGTTTCAGTGTTATTTTTTCATCATGTTCCTTCTTCACTGAATCATAACCCCTTATTACAGTATCTACAAAGTGACCATTCACACACCATGCATGATACAGTTCCAGATTAATTTAGATTTTTCTGACTTTTTTTTATACATATTGAAATTAATATATTTTGAAGGTTTAATAAAGATTAAAAAAATTTAATTTGGATATTTAATATGAGAAATTGATATTTAAAAAGTATATATTTTGTGTATGATATATATACACATCATCATTTCCTTTTCTAGTTTGGGAAAAGTGGTCCCTCACTCTTTCTTTTCTTCTTCTCTGACCTTAGTGCTTATCAATTTATCTATCAAGAATTTATCATTGGACACTTTTTGGGGCTTGAAGGATATTCTCGAATCAATTTAATGCAAAATATAAAAGATGGTAATTGAATTGAAAAAGTGAATGATTATTATAGTACAAATTATAAAAAGTCAATATCACCATATTAAACTAGCATATTATTATTTTAAAATCGTATAATAAGCTATAAAATATTTTTAAAATCCTAAATATATGAAATCTATCCAATTTTAATTCTTGCAAAATGTTTTAGATTTTATGTTTTTTTTCTACCTTTTAAGACATTATTATTAATTCTAGTTAGTTAATTTAGTACTTATATGGCAAACGAAACGAGGACGTTAATTGAGAAAATATATTAGTTTTAGGTAATTATATATAACTTTTAGTATTTGTGATATTGTCTCTTTTGACATTAATGATATTTTATTTATTTATTTAAAAGTGATTAAGATAAGATATTTTATGGTAATAATCTATTTTTATGATTTTGTGATTGTGAATAAGCATTAGTGGCATCCATTATGCATGTCCTCTCTCTTTTTATCATTCATTCATTCACTAAAGTCACATCAGCTTCAGACAAAATTCATCCCACGCACCGTCCTACGTTAATTACCCACATTGCCTATAAATGAGTGAAAAATAAAATAATTATTATTTTATTAATAAATTTATTATTATTATTATTATTATTACAGAAAAACAAAGAAAAAAATACACACATATAATTACAAAAGAAGTTTTTATATTATTATGGGGGTGCAGTTAATAATTATGAGATGTAAGAAGCAATAACCCAAGACAATAATAGCCCAACACTGGCCCAACTCAAAAGTGAGGAAAGGATAGACCTTATGGTCCCAAAATATGTGTATTCATTAATAATATTTTAAAAAACTAAATTAAGTAATTAATTAATAAATAATTCATTAGTACAATTCAAACACGCTATTCTATTAATCTATTTCTCTTCTTTTTTTTTTCTTTTTCCAAGAGTAATATTGTAATAAGTAGTATAAATTATTGTCATGAATCCAACCAATCTCCAGGTGACATGCATTTAAGTTTTTAAATTTCGGATGAAATAATTTATAGAATTTAATTAGGGGATGGATTTATAGGTAAAATAGTAGTTGGAATACCTAATATATTTCTCCTTCATAGTTGAATGGAAAATTTTTACTGCGTATTTAGTTTTTTCTTTTTTACACAAAAAAAAAATGTTTATTGAAATTCAGACACATTCAAAAACAGAATAAGGAAATTAAATATCATTTTACCCTCCTAAGTCTCATTTCTTTATTTCCTATTTTGTATTGATCCTTTCATCACCACATTGCATTCATTGCTTTATTCACTTTGAATTTTCCTCATACCATTCATTCTCGTTCAAAATTATTGTAAATTTTTGGATTAAATATGTTTTTTTCCCTTAAGTTTCAGTGAATTTTGAATTAGTTTTTCTTTGAAGCTTTATATCAATTTAGTCTTTCATATTTAAAAATGTGTGGATTTAGTTCTTGTTACCAAATTTTGTTAAATTTATTTGACATTTTAAATGCATTATATGATAATATTTGAGTTAACATTGAAACAAAAATGTGTCAAACGGTGTAAACAATTCAAATACTATCATGAAATACGCTTGAAACGTCAACTAAATTTAACAAAATTTGGTTAAAATGACTAAATTCACGTATTTTCAAAGATGAATGACTAAATTAATCCAAAATTGTGAAAATGGACTAATTTCAAATTTGACTGAATGGACTAAATTCAGTCTCCCATTAATTGTAGTCCCTTTGATGGTAAAAGTAAATTATCTATCATTAACAATACTAATAATATTAATAATAATAATTTTCTTATTCCTCTCATATAAGATTAGGTACATTGTACTCTTTAACTTAATTATATTATTTTATTTTACTACATATGTTCAATTTCTTTTCTTAAAAGAATTGCATCGAATAAATTTAATTTTCAAAAAGTATTTTGGCAATGATAAAAATTACAAATAGAATATTATTAATAAGTGCACGTGTTTAAGAAGTATCAATTTTTCAAATACAATATAATTGAACAATTAATAACTCATTAATTTCTATCTATATCAATACCATTTCAATCATTTTAATATAGAAAGACTTAATCGTGCATTTTACTTCTCAACCACAATCATTTTTGTTGATTTAACGCCCGAAAATTTTCACATAGTTTATTAAAAAAAATTAAACTAAAAAACAAGAACCCTAACCTAACACAAAGAACCATGTTCTTGTTACCTCATTCTTCTGAAAGTAACAACAAAAGACAACACGTCGGTTATGGAATGTCGAAACGCACGCAGAGCTACGAGATCTCCTTGCCCTAAACCATGCTGGTTGCAGAAACCGAACCAGCCTCTGTTGAGCACGTAGAACTGGTTCGAGTCTTTCACCCATTTCTTCAGCATCATTTCGAATTCATGGCCTCCTCTATCGTACACGTTCACTTCGGTTCCTTCTTTCACATCGTCTTCTTCCTTCAAAAACCCTATTAGGGTTTCTTCAAACCCTTGCAATGGCAAGAACAAGTTCCACTTGTCGTTCGTCAATTGCACCCCGTATGGCAGACTCAGTTCGCAGTCTTTCACAATTCCTGCATCGAGTATGAACTCCAGATGCAATTCGTCGTTGAATTGGATTTCCCTTGCGTGTTTGTTTCCTTCAACCACGCTTTTCGCCCTCCCTGCGTTCGATGAATTCCCTGCCATCGATGTTTTTGCAGAAAATCACGATTCTTGGTGCGATGTTTGGGATTTTCTTTGTGAACAGTGATGTTCCCTCGGGACAAAGTGAATAACTCTTTGGGAGGATTTGAATATGATCGAAACTATATAATGGGTTTTTATGAAGTAATAATATTTAAGATCTTTAAATTTAAAGTATTATTTTTATTCTGAATATTTATTTTTCTCTTTAATGTGAACAGTTACGGATCAACTCAATCATTTTGGTTGGACATTTTTAAATTTGAAGACATTCTTTTATTTTAAATATTATTATTTAAATATAAAGATGTTTTTAGTTTTCTAAATTTATATAATTACCCATCCAAAAAATACATTTATTTTCTATTCTTTAAAAATTAGCACGGAGGAATTACTCCAAAAAAAACATTAACGGTTCATAAAGAATAGAAAGTATTTATGATGCCAAGTTAGAGCATCAATATGTACTAGATTGTTTTGCATAAGGGTTAGAGCACCCCTTAAGTGCTCTTTCTTAATTATATCTATTCTTTGCTGATAAAAAAAAAACAGTTCATAAAGAAAAATAGTATTATTTTAAAGAAAAATAAGTCTAAAACTGAAAGTATCTAAACTAAATCGTTTTTTAAGATTGGATTGGACGTGGATTACGAGAACCATAATAAATATTATTAGTTAAGTAAAAATAAAATACATATATGATAATTGTTTGTCAAACATTTTATTCATAAATATAATGTTATTCAACACCTATTATACAAATTGCATACATACAAACCTCATATATCTTCACAATTTATTCACTATTATAAGAAATTACTTTCTTCGTCAAACATTATAACTTTATTAGATCATTTAGAAGGATATGATCTATAATATGAGATTCCATAATAACTATAACTAGCACCAAATGAAAAGAGAAGAACAAGCTTTTGAATGTAAATTCCTTGAGCAATCTTGAAATTATGTTAATAAAAAATTTCAATATATATTTATTCATACATTTTTCTGATTAGAATTTATCATAAAAGTAAACTAAAAAATATATTTTTCAAATGTCAAGTTATCTTGACACAATTAAAGATGTTTTTTAATATTTGGTTTTTATCGACTAGAAGTTGCAAAAAATACATCTTTTAAATTATTGAGTTCTTCATTACTGACCTAAGGATTAAATTTTCAAATATTTTTCATATCATTTGGTTTGATAAATTTTCATTTAATTTCAAGTTCTTATTTCAGGTTTCATATTTAATAGAGTTGATTGCATTCATTTGGTTTTAAAATCTTCATAAATTTTAGAATTTGATGACAGTCAAGTGTTCTTAATATATATTTAATATCTAATAAATTACTTATTCATGTTTTACATGGTTTTAGACTTTGTCCTTAATTTTATTACTCATCTCGATGAACTTTGACTTCCAATTATGCAATTCAAAAATAGATTCCACTGTGAAGGCTTCTACAATATTGTCAAAACATGAATCCATACAAATTTTCACCCTTCAAAAAGGACCAAAGAAATTTTCTTAAAAAAATATTACCCTAAGTAGTTTACATCAAGAACAATTAAGATTTGAACGGTTTTCCTTAAAACATTTTATTACATAAAAAAATATAAAAAAAATAAAAATACACATACATACTTATCCTATATCCAATATCAAGAGTTCTTAATCAAATCAAGAAAGAGTTGAAATCTTTATTAAATTTGTTGGTGTCGTCTCTTCAAAATATATTAATTGTTTAATATTTTAAAAATATTTTTAATATATTTTAAATTATCAAAATCAATATCTATCCATATATTTTAAAGGTACACAAAAGAAACAACATAGAAAAACACAATAAAAAATCCAAATTATCAAATTATAATAAATATTCCTCATGTGTGATGGAATGAAAATGGAGAAAACAATCACATTTCAGTTATTTTATTCATACAGCTTCTTGTAACAACTGTGACACAGTTGAGCATGTTTCTTCTTATACTACTAAAGAGCCACATGGCTTAATTATCAACAAACTGAAAAATGTGCAATGCAAAAACCCTAATACACACCATAACATTCGTCGTCTTCTTTCTTACCTCATTTTTGTGAAAGTGACAACGAACGATAGCTCGTCAGTTATTGCATGTCGAAAAGTTCGTAGTGCGACAACATCGTTTTCCTGCAACCGCTTTTCGTCGCAGAAGTTGAACCACCCTCGATTCAGAACATAGTAAGCGATGGAATCTTTGTCGAATTTCTTGAGCATCATTGGGAACTCGTGTCCCCCTTTGTCGTACACTGTCACTGGGAGTCCCTCTTTCACATCTTCTTCCTCTTTCAGGAACTGTAACAGGATTTCTTCGAAGTAGGGCACACGCAGGAACAGGTTCCACTTGTCGTTGGTCAATTGTGCCATGTAGGGCATGCTCAACTCGAAGTCCTTCACATGGCCAATGTTGAACACGAACTCCAACTGCATCTCGTCCTTGTACAGAAACTCTCTCTCAGAATCTTTGTCTTCGACGATGTTTTTTCCCTTCCCTGCATCATTTGATGAACCCTCTGCCATTGTTTTTTCTTGGAGGAACACAAAATGTTTGTTTGGTGAAGCAATGTGTAGGTTATGGAACATTGGTAACATATATATACATGGTGTACCTCTCACTGCCACTGTCTGATCAATATCTTGTCATTGGTAGATTCTGTTGCAGCCATCTGATATGTGTTTTTCCTTATCAGGTTAGAAATCCAGAAGCATGCACTCATCAAAAAATGAAGAGGAACACATGAAACTATACGTGTATTAACGTATGATACTGACGTCATATATATATATATATA
>Ga0214545_1000083_pt1 | contig 101240 bp, 73 predicted proteins | sample CNSS4metaG_FD_160064 | JGI IMG/M metagenome (GOLD analysis project Ga0214545, IMG submission 160064) | Root nodule microbial communities from cowpea collected in UCLA plant growth center, Los Angeles, California, USA - CNSS4 | ecosystem: Host-associated > Plants > Roots > Nodule | place: USA... | reverse complement strand
GGAAATCACAAGTGAGTAAAACAAATGAATGTGTACGTAATCCTTAACCTCAAAAATCTATAGATATATTCTTAATTATTTGTAATCATTTGATATCTTCTTAGTTACAAATCTTTGTTCAAATGAATCAAAATTTTGAAAACTGATAATAAATATTTAAATGTTGTTTTCATATTTATTAGTGCTGATTTTGATTTAGATACAAATATTTCTTTTTTTTTTCTCTTATACTTTTCACCCTTCCATTCACGCGATCAGGAGTTAGATGCTGACTAAATATTAATATTTATTGAAATGTAAAATAAACATATCACATGTGTACAACAAACAAAATTAATTTCATCATATATTTTATCTATTGTAGAAGATAATAATAATAATAATAATTGTTTGAGGTGACAGTGATACATTAAGTGTGTAATTAATCATTTGTTTAGTATTAACTTATAGAAACAAACAAATAAACATTTCTCAAATCTTGCAACAATCAAATAAAGAGTTTTTCCTAACCATTTGACAAGACTTTTTCATTTCCAAAATTAGAAATATATTTGTTGAAACATAACTTTTTCGTACCAACTTAAAATCTTCCAAATAAAAACTGTAAATTTATCCTACCAAATCAAATTACAAAGAAGCTTATACTTGTCCTACAAAAAGGAAAACCAAAAAGATTCCTCCAATTAATATTCATTCATATTGATCAAGTTGATGGATGAGAACATAGAATTTTTTGCAGAGTGAAGACATGCATGATGATGATGGCATGATTAGTAATCAACTATAGTAAGAATGAATATATATTTATTTATGAAATTAATTAGTAGCATAATGACCAATGGGAAAATGGTAGCTATATGGCACATGGTTTGATGATGATAAGCTATATGAGTTATATATATCCTAATAATAATCCATATCTCATAATGCCATCACATGCACCTTTTGACAAAACTCTTTGAATCCATAACATTTCTTCTTTTCTTAATTATCATGTTTACTAAACTGCACTCAAACCACATGATTTCTGTAAAAAACTACCTCAAGTTTTCGTTATGCATTTTCCTTTCTGCAATCACTTGTGAATGCATTAATTGCAGTTGCTTCTTTCTTTTCTTTAGTTTACACACAGAGTAAACTATTGTGTCACCAAACCAATATCACAAAATATTCAAATCTGAATCACATGCACTGTTATCACAAACTCTATCACACAAAGTCTCACTAATATTAATTAATTTGCTATATAATCCAATCATAATGAATATTTAGCATCTGACATACAAAAATATCAGCTAAATAACTTTGTTTTCTTTCTTAACTCAATTTACTTTAACAGTGAAAAACAAGTCAGTATACTATATACTAATATATATATCTAATAATGTAAGCAACCTTTTGATCTATCTTATCATATTTGAACCACACATGCATCCTTATTTTTCTGTGAAATTAATGTGCCACGTGACACTCTGCACATGCCATAAACTAAATCACACTTTTCAATTGAAGTGGATGAGTCTTTTTGTTTGTGTTCACCACATTTATCCTCCTTCAAAGACAATAGAGTGGAACATTAAATATGAATAAAACCCTATCAACACTATTACCTACTTGATTTGACATGAAATTAAGTTAAATTTATGAATGCTTTAGAAAATATGTGTATATATATAACTATTGAAATTAGGTTGTTATTGTTGTTCTGAAAATAAATTGGTTGAGATAAAGTTGTTAAGATCAATTATCATATTTGAGATATTGAGATAATAATGGAAGTACTTTCAACTTTGTAGCACGAACTCGGTTACGATTTTACTTTTAAAAATGTTTTAGAGGGTTAAAGATGATTTTTTTATGTTATCATTGATCTCTTAAACGAATTTTGAGTGTAATTGAAAAATTGTGTTTTGTATATATGATGTATTTTTGTGGGTTAAATATGTTTTTCGGTCCTGTGAAATTTAGAATTAGTCTCTTCTTAAAAAATTTAACTAATTTAGTCATTTATTTTTAAAAATGCGTGAATTTAGTCCTTTTAACCAAATTTTGTTAAGTTTATCTGACATTTCAAATGCATCTCATAATAATATTTGAATTATTTATACCATTTAACACATTTTCGCTTTAATGTTAACTCAAATATTATTTATATGATAGGATCGAAGCAAATAAGTATTAGGGATGAATACAGCACAAACTTTTGTTCTTTAATAAGTGTTTGGGCCATGAGTGGAAAAGCAGCATTTAATTGTGAGCCTGGTTGTTCATCACCCAATTGGAATCTTGCAGTATTAGTGAGTTTTGGTGAAAAAAGTTTCCCACCCAAAACTACAGAATGGTTAGTTTGGCCCAATTTGTGGAAGCATATCTGACTCTTGGATTAGGTCAAAGAAATGAGGGGCAGAGATTTCATACAGAACAAGTAGACCCCACTTACAGAACCATCAAAAGTAAACACTGCCCACATGGGCTAACATGCCTTCACATCTATGCATCTCAACACATTCACGGATCGTACGGTCCTCCCATGTGTCCTCTCTTTAGCTCCTACTGTCCTACACCACACCCCTTTCAATTTCCTCTTCCTAATCCCTTTCATCACTAAGTTTAATCCTATCCATCAAAGTTAGTTGTTAGTATCGATTAGAAGAAGTTGAACTCACAATCAATTCTGGATGTGTTTGGTTCACTGTCGGAGAATTGATTCCAACTGAACTAATTCTTTAACGCAGAAATAACATTCAACCTGATTGTGATTTTTTTTATCTTTTAATGAATTTTTAAAACCAAACACGTACTAATTCTGCGTTAGAAAGTCAATTCTACGTTAATTAGATACAAAACTAAAAATCACATCAAATTAACCTTATAACTCATAAGTATCAGTCAAGAAAGTTGAACTCACCTTCTCTCTCAACTTTATACGTTTATAACTATGATATCTCATGTTAAATTCTTCATAGAGGATTTTGAAACTTTATGAATCTTTTATTCATTATTAATAATGAGAGATGTTAAGAAAATCAGCTAGATTCCATTTCATCACATTTCTTTTCCCTGCGCACTTCACGCTGATACATGTGTTCTGGTCAGATCATTTAGTGTGCATCATTTTCCTTTCTTCTTCCGTAAAAAAATTATGATGCTCACAATAAATTTCCCTTCTATCCATTCTCATCCCATCACTTTGCTAGATAAGGTGTCTAGTTTCGCGTACCGCTCGTGGATCATCACACACAAATTAATAAATGAATGCACATTTTTCATTTCACAACCCCAGGATCTGAAAAAGATTGCAATTTGAAGTTCATATACGATACTGTATTATTTCGAAAGAATCAATGAGTCACACTAAGTCATGTTAAGAAATAAAAGATGAAAGTTAAAAAATGAGAATCGTAGTATCATTTTAATGTATGCAATGTGTAGAGAGCAGAAACCTACTTCAGCGGCCATAGTGACTTCAGATTGCAGATGAAAGTGATCAGCACGAGAAGGTCACTGAAGTGGGGTCTGCACGCTGTAACTACTGAAGTACCTTACTCCATATGAAGTAAATAACCGACAAAGATTTCATCTACACAAATGTATGTGTCGGCGCACAGTTAATTGCTGATTAAACTTTGAAACAACATTCTAAAACACTTAATACAATGTAAGACATAGCTCTAATGCACCATAACAAATTGAGTACTTTTTACTTAACATTAAACAACAAGGAGGTGGTCCATGGCATACTAAACAGTTAGCAGAATACTGATAAAGTATTGTATTAAGGATGATTATTGATTACCTTAAGTCATGGGAATCTCGGATCTTATGTACCAAATATTTTTTTTATAGATATGAGGCACGGTTTTCCAGTTTGTTCCCTATATATAGTGTAAAATGTCCATACATTTCCTCACAAGCACACTATTCCTTTATCCTCCTTGCTTTTCAGTAGTAGTACTCTTGTAGAGTTTGTGATTCTGATTGCAGATCAAGCAGTTATGGAAATTCTAATTCCACTGTCATTTATGTTGCTCTTTCTGCTGCTTGTACCTTCCTGCATTTGTTCTTCCCCACTTCAAGATCCTGAACTAGTGGTGGAAGATGTACAAAAGTAGGAAACAAAGCTTTTCTTTTCTCATTAACAACATCTTTTGAGCATGTACTACCATGTTTCAGCATTATAAGGGTAATTAACCAAAACTCATGTTATGTTTTTTCTTTTTCTTTTGCTTTTTTCTGTCAGGAGCATTAATGCCTCAAGGAGGAACTTGGCATTTCTCTCTTGTGGGACGGGGAACCCCATTGATGATTGTTGGAGGTGTGATCCGAATTGGGAAAAGAATCGGAAGAATTTAGCAGAGTGTTCCATTGGGTTTGGAAAGCATGCAATTGGAGGAAGGGATGGTAAGATATATGTGGTGACTGACCCTGGTGATCACCCTGTGAATCCAAAGCCAGGAACACTGAGATATGGTGTGATCCAAGAGGAGCCACTGTGGATCATTTTCAAGCGTGACATGGTGATTCAGCTGAAGCAAGAGCTTATGATGAACTCTTTCAAGACCATTGATGGTAGAGGGGCAAGTGTGCACATTGCTGGTGGCCCTTGCATTACTATACAGTATGTGAGCAACATTATCATTCATGGGATTAACATCCATGACTGCAGACAAGGTGGGAATGCCTATGTGAGAGATTCCCCCACCCATTATGGGTGGAGGACTCTCTCAGATGGTGATGGCATTTCCATCTTTGGTGGCAGCCATGTTTGGGTGGATCACTGTTCTCTCTCCAATTGCCGTGATGGGTTGATTGATGCCATCCATGGATCCACTGCCATTACCATCTCCAACAATTACCTGACCCACCACAACAAGGTCATGCTTTTGGGCCACAGTGATACTTTCACTAGGGACAAGAACATGCAAGTCACCATTGCCTTTAACCATTTTGGAGAAGGGCTGGTACAGAGAATGCCAAGGTGAGAAAGATCTTTCTTTGGATCACCTAATTCTTTATAAAGGATACCTATTTCTCCATACTTAAACCTTATCTATGTATCAGAGATCTTACATCGATCAGAGATAAAACGAGTTTATAAAATATAAATGAGGACAAACTTCACTTTACAAACCAATTAATTTTGAAATACCGAATTAAGCTTAAAGTTCACTTAACATTTTTACATCTGTAGATGTAGGTATGGATACTTCCATGTGGTGAACAATGATTACACACAATGGGAAATGTATGCCATAGGAGGGAGTGCTGCTCCAACAATCAATAGCCAAGGGAATAGATTTTTTGCTCCTAATGATCATACCTTCAAAGAGGTTAGTTGGAGAAGACTGAGATTTTCCTCTGTTAGCTTTTAAAGGTTTAACTGCAGCATACTTTATGAAGTAACACATAAATTACTAATGTCACATCCACTTTGTGGATTGGTCATAATTGGTGTTAGAATTTAGGTAGACAGAACATAGATGTTGTTGTTGTTATTAATTACAGTTGGTGGTAGTTAAGAATGAAAAATTGAATGTAATTTCAGGTGACAAAGAGGGAGAATGCAGCACAGAGCAAGTGGAAGAATTGGAACTGGAGGTCAACGGGAGATTTGATGCTAAACGGTGCGTTTTTCACAGCATCAGGAGCAGGTTCATCTTCAAGCTATGCAAGAGCATCAAGTTTAGCAGCAAAACCATCTTCAGTTGTGAGTTCTTTAACAGCATCAGCAGGATCACTTAGATGTAGAAAGGGTTCACGTTGCTGAGTTCAACCATTCACCAACACAACCCAATAAAATTATTACATCATACTACTATATTATATTACACAGTAATAAAAGGCACACAATAATGCATGCCAAGTGCTTCAACTTTCTGTATATGTAACTCTTTAGACATTTTTTTTTTGCTGTAACGACAACCTTAGCTTGTGCTCACATTACAAAAGATCCACTTTGTGGTTTCGTATGATGAGGTTGATAAACAACACAAGCTGTAGAGTTGATGTAATTGAATGTTCAATGAAAAACCAGAATGGAAAAAAGTCGTAGTTCGTTGTAATGCCTACATGCTGTGTCCATACTGTGTACATATTCATCTTATTGTACCTTTAATACGTCTTAATATACTGATCTACATAAGAAATTTTTCTCTTTTTAATTATTCAACAATAATCTTGTTGAAGACTCTATATCGATTAGAAATATAATGAATTTAAAGTATATAAAGAGATTTTGTTATAAAAAAAAAAAAAAAAAAAAGCTTAAATGTTGTAAAATCAGAAGAAAGAAAAAACAAAGAAGTGAGTTTTTTGTTGGGAAGATACACTGTGGAAGAAGGAAGAAAGGAGACAAAGAGTCTTCTTACAGTATTGTGAGTGGAGTAGCTTATATTATATGCTATAAAAGATTTATCTTTAACTAATAAGAGAGATGTAAATATGTATAATAAATGTTACCACTTATTTTCACTTAACTATTAATCATATAACCAACTTTCTCACATAACAATATCTATAATTAATTTCATCTTGACAAAACAACAAACAGAACATAATATATGATACAATTCACTTTATGACACATGCAAATCTTATTTTACAGGTTATTTTGTGGAATTGAATTAATTTTAAGGTAAATTTCTTAAGATAATAAAAAGTGATTTGAGATTTATTTCAGTGAAATTTATTATTTGTCAAACCTATCCTGTTATCCGATATTAAGATATATGTTAAAAATTTCACATTAACTAGAAATAAAACGAGCTTAAAATATAAGGTTAAATATGTTTTTGGTCCCTCAATTTGCAGTAAAAATTGAAATTAGTTCATTTTCGAAACTTTGACCCAATTTAGTCTTTTAACTTCAAAATTCAGTGAATTTGGTCATTTTAACCAAATTTTATTAAGTGACGTTTCAAATGCGTTTCATGATAGTTTTTTAGCTAATATTAAAGCAAAAGTGTGTCAAATGGTGTAAACATATCAAATACTATTATCATAAAGTGCGTTTGAAACGTTAAATAAACTTAACAAAATTTGCTTAAAAAGACTAAATTCACGCAATTTTGAAGTTAGGAAATTAAATTGGACCAAAGTTTCAAAGAAAAACTAATTTTAATTTTTTTAAAATATATAAATAAATACAAATATCATCTCACAAATTAATTTTATAAAATTAAATTAGACTTAAAAATAATTTAAGATATATATGATATTTAATAGTACGATGTGGAGGAAGATAACGATCTTCACATGGTGTGAAAAGGAAATAGATTTATGAATGGTCATTGGTAATTGGAAGCACGTAGTTGAAAGATGGGAGGATTATCTATTATCTGGGACAAGCATCTTTAATGAGTTGTGTGGGTGCATTGATGAATCAGACACACAGTCTTTGTTGCTTTTACCGATAGATGGATTTTTCTCTGACATGCAAGCCAATGAGTTTGAAAAGCAAGAAAGAAATCATTTTTAGGGCACCAAATTATGACATACAAAATGACAATAGTTGAAGTTTAGTATGTGACTCCGACAAGATACTGGTGATGTTATAAATGTCACCGCCAAACAGTTATTTTCAGAATCGCCATTGTATAACGAAAGGTTTCGTATATAAGTAAATCGCCATTGAAGTGTGAATCTAATATTTTTACTGAATCTAAATTTCATATCTAGTAAAAATAAAAAAATTGAGATATCAAAATCTATAAAGTTATTATCTTAAAATTTTGGGTTAAAAATGATATTAATCATTTATATGTTGTATTTTTTCGGTGATCTTCTTTCAAATTATCCAGTAAAACTACATATTTGTGTTTAAGTTTAGCAATCTAACTTGATATTTTCGTTTCACATTGTTAATTGACTTATATATATTAATTACACTCTCTTTAAGTGGTGAGTTTCAAACATTGGATCTGAAAAACATGAGGATTGAAGTTGGGAACTGTACAAATTTTATCTATTACTACTTTCTGTAAGATGATAAAAATGGGAAATAAGTTTAAAAACTCTTGAAAAAACACGAATAATATTAAATTTCGATATCTTAATATTTTAATTAATATGTTAAGTTGAAGGTGTATTGATTATTTAACTTATATATCGAAAAATCTATAAATACTCAATCCAGAATTTTGTTAATCTTATATGTAAGATTACCTTTCTAATAATAACTAATAATTAGCATGAGACGAGTGCGTCGTGTATTTGTTTTCTAAAACTTTTGTTTAGAAAACAGATTTTAATATTATTATCAATAATTTAATTTAAAAGTTATAGATGTTTTAATTGTCAATTTAAATATATTCAAACGATAAATTCATCTAATAATGATATAATTATATATTTATGTATAATTAATTATTGGTATGTATTATGTGTTATATGTTATGTGTTTTTGAGTAATTTGGAATAATCTATTTGTGATGATATAGATTGTTATTTTGTTTAGATTAAGAAATGTCAGTATCATGTTTTTAAGAAGTTTAATTACAAAACATTGTTTGTAATAATAAGTTTAGAGTTTTAGTCAAGATTAAAAGACAGGTATTAATTTTTTTGTTTTGGATTTTCTTGTCAGATTTCAAAGTTATTTTTTATAAACGAATTACTATTTATATTTACATGATTATAAAAAATATGTAATAATTATATTCCTTAAATAAATATAATTTTGATATAAATTCCTACAATTAATTACGGTTATATAATAGTGTTGTTATATTTGTAATATTATTCTCTTATTGCTTTATTAATTTGACAATTAATTTGAATTTAAGGTCAATTAATCTAATTTGTTCTTTATTAATTTTTTTGGGGGGTTTTTGTTTTTTTTTTCTTTAGTATATATTAGAATTCAAAGAAAAAAATAAAGCCTTGTTAAGGAATATAAAAGTAATGAAAATAGTACTAATAATTATAAATAATGTTAATAAAATTTATTTAAGGAAAATGTTACTAAAAATTAAAAATAATGTCAAGAAGGATATAGTAGTGTTTTTATACTTCAATATTTATAAATGTATAAATTGCTCTTAGTAAACAAAACCAAAAACACTTTAGATATAAAGAAGTGAAACTGATGGGTCTTTTATTGGAGGAGATTCAATAGAAAGATTGTATAGGCTAAAACATTTTACACCATCAAATTTCACTTCTCACCCCATCAAAACATTCTGAAAAACGTTTTTCATAAAAAGAATGATTAATTAATTTCCAAAAGAAAAAATAGAATTATTTATTTGTTTCAATTTATTTCAGAAATGACAAGAGGAGTGATAGGGTATAGGAACTAAAAATAATGAGATGCAAAAATTATTTATATAATTTCAAGAAACTTAAACACACATAGATTATGAATACTAATATTTTAATTCTTTTTATTCATTTTTAATTTATTATTCCAATCATCTTTGAATCATTAATCACGTTACTAAATAATTAAATTAAGGGTTAAATATATTTTTGTCCCTCAAGTTTGAATGAAATTTGAAATTAGTCTCTCTTCAAAAATTTTGACCAATTTAGTTTTTCATCTTTAGAAATGCATAAATTTAGTCCTTTTAACCAAATTTTGTCAAGTTTATCTGACGTTTCAAGTGCATTTCATGATAGTATTTGAATTGTTTACTCCTTTACACATTTTCGCTTCAATGTTAAGTCAAATATTATCATAGAATACGTTTAAAATATTAAATAAACTTAACAAAATTTGGTAAGAAAGATTAAATCTATGTATTTCCAAAAATGAAGGACTACATTAATATAAAGTTTCAAAAATAGACTAACTCTAAAATTCACTAAAACATAAAAAATTAAAAATATATTTAACTTTTAAATTAAATAATTAAAAATGATCAAAATATCATTCTTACCAAAAAAAATCATATTGATCGGTTGCATTGTGATCTATGCAATATCTTCTCACCCTCTATGACTATGCTACTTCCTGTTGGCATCACTTTTTTTGGGCCCCAACCCCTTAAGTACTTGCTTTTTTTTGGGGCCTTTCCACCTTCCACAACCTACATGTAGGTCCAAAATTATTATGAACCTATCTCTTATGAGGAGCCCACAATTTTTAACCTCTAACAATAACAATAATTTGCTCACAAATCTTTCCTTTTATAGTTCCTCTATATCTACTTCAAAATATAGACATAATTACCTAATTTAACTTTTTTTTTTCTAAATTAAATATTTATTAAATTGTGTTCATCCAAAATGATGTCACTTTATGTAATCTAACTTCAAGAATTTGCAAATATTACACGTTATTCCTAATCTCATCTGCATAACATCACCAATTCTAAAAATTAAATGATTGACCTTTATTTAATATATATATCTGCCGCATGCTAGAAGAATCTCTTAACTCTATTATGCCCCGGCTTTTCATGGTTTTTAAAGAACAAGTTTGAACCTTATACAAATATTTATACTTTCTCTTCTTATAATAACTTTTCATGAGTAAGTTAATAGAATAATGTTTCCTTAAAAACTATGGTTTTAGACATCTTTAATTTCTTGGGACAAACAAACAAATCAGTCGGCAGTTTAACTACCCCAAAAACATTAAAAAAAAGTTTTTGTTAATTACTTCTCTTTTATTAAATTAATTATTTCTCTCTTAGCTCTGCATCAGTTTAAAGTTTTTTAATACAAATTAAAGAGTAAAGTTAATATATTATTTATTAAAAATTGTATTAAACAATCATGCTCTTTTACTAATTTTAGATGCTGCAAATACGAATCTTGCTACAATATTTCGAGTATAGAAGTGTATAAAATATTTAAAAAAAATTATTTATAATATTGGTTTTATGTCAAAATGTTTTTTTCTTAAATATGTTGTGTGTGAAAAAAAGAAAGAAAAAAAACTATATGAATCATGCAGCACCTTGATCACAGGATTTTGCATTGGTATATCCTATGAATTCTTGTACACATAAAATAAAACTATTTGAATTTACATAGGGCGTTTCGTTAAGAAAGAAGGGCACATCCAAATAGTAAAATTATTTAGCCGAAGAATCTTACACAAAAGCAGCAACATCTAATTTTTCTTGAATAATAGATTTTGATATCACTTGTTAGATTTATAGAAGGAATTTTATTGAGGAGAACAAATACCAATGAAACATGAGTTTAATTATACAAGACATTGACACCACTCTCGATCTAACATATTATTTATCGAAATAAAATGATAGATCCAAATGAGAGTGAAAGGTGAAATAGATCAATGATCAATAAAAAAACAAAATTGTACTTCATTTAAGGACCAATTATACATGAACATGCAGCATAATTGATGGATGATAGACAAAGAAAGTGTCACATTTTGATGCTGTCAACTCCAAAGGGTACCTCTTAGCTGCTAATACAGACACAGATTTCATGTCTCGAATTTCCGTGTAATGGATTTTATTTTATTTTTTTCTTTTCATTGGTATAATTTGCCAATTGAAATATAGAATCTATAACCGTGTAAATTGACCTTGGAATAAATAATCTACTAATCCCAGAAATTAAACAAGCTTTTATAGTTTAATCAGAAATTCATTATCCTTCTTTGTACTGGTATATAAACTCAACTTTTCCATCACTTTAATATAGGAACTCAGAACTGTACAAATTCTCACTTTATTAATGTTCCTCCCAAACATTATGGCATTTTCATTCACATTCACATTCCACCTTTTGCTTCTTGTCCCATCTGTGGTTTATGTTTCTACTTCTCATGTTCAAGATCCTGAATTAGTGGTCCAGGAAGTGGAAAAGTATGTTACCACCATACATACTTTGTTTGCAATATTTTACAGTCTTGAAAAAGATAAACACACACATTTTGCATTACCCAGAAAAAACACAGACATTTGGAGATAATGATCCTTGGTTTAAACTTTGATATTACATTTTTAAAAATAACAACTATTCATCCTATATTATTATAAGTAGAATTCTTGAATTTACCTTTTCAGTTAAATCTGTGGTTCATAGCTTTTACCATCTTCAATCTTAAATTCAAATTTATGTATTTAAACATCTTTCTGAAGTTTGATTTTTTTTCTATGAATTTGCCAATGTGGGACAAGACTTTGTGCTGGTTATTATCTCTCTCTTGAAACATATGTAGTTTGGTGTTTAAGCATGAGTTTTTACTGTAGGAGCATTAATGGGTCAAGGAGAAATTTGGGGTACCTTTCTTGTGGGACGGGGAACCCCATTGATGATTGTTGGAGGTGCGACCCGAACTGGGAAAGGAATCGCAAGCGTTTGGCAAGTTGTGGTATTGGGTTCGGCAAGAATGCGATTGGTGGAAGAGATGGGAAAGTGTATGTGGTGAGTGACCCCAGTGATAACCCTATGAACCCTAAACCAGGTACATTGAGACATGGCGTTATCCAAGAAGAGCCTTTGTGGATAATTTTCAAGCGTGACATGGTGATCAAGCTGCACATGGATCTCCTTGTTAATTCTTACAAAACCATTGATGGAAGAGGAGCAACTATCCACATTGCTGGAGGGCCTTGCATTAAAGTGCACAACAAGAGGAATATCATAATTCATGGCATACACATTCATGATTGCAAACGAGGTGGGAGTGGATATGTCACTGATTTTCCCAACCATCGCAGTTGGAGTGCAAGATCGGACGGTGATGGGATCACAATCTCTGGTGCGAGTCATGTCTGGGTGGACCATTGCTCCCTGTCAAACTGTTTTGATGGCCTGATTGATGTTGTTCATGGATCAACGGCCATCACCATTTCCAACAATTACATGACACACCATAACAAGGTCATGCTCTTGGGCCACAGTGATTCCTATAAAGATGACAAGAATATGCAAGTGACCATAGCCTTCAACCATTTTGGAGAAGGGCTAGGAGGAAGAATGCCTAGGTAAGTTTGTGTAATATAATACTAAATGTGTATTATAGTTTTTGTGTAATATTATTTTGAAGTGGTATATTTGCAGATGCAGGTTTGGATACTTTCATGTGGTAAACAACGATTACACACATTGGCAGCATTACGCAATAGGTGGGAGTTCATCCCCAACTATTTTCAGCCAAGGGAATAGATTTCTTGCTCCAAATGATGAAGACCATAAAGAGGTGACCAAACATTTTAAATCATCAGAAAGAGAGTGGAAGAAATGGAATTGGAGGTCTGAAGGAGATCTAATGTTGAATGGAGCCTTCTTCACACCGTCAGGGGCAGGAGCAACAGCTAGATATGACAGAGCGTCAAGCATGGCAGCAAGACCACCTCTACTTGTGCCTTCACTCACTGCGGGGGCTGGTGCACTTAGATGCAAAAATGGCCACCTATGCGGACACTAGCAAACCAACTAATTCAAAATGTGCAACAATTTCCATTTTTCTAGAGTGTTGTAAGATGCTACATTCGTTCCCATGAAGGGGCAATGTATGATGTAATGGAACCGTGCCGTGGATAAGTAATATGACATAACAGAGTATTAGAGATGAATCGCTATCTGAGTTAATGAATCTGCAATAGATTGATTCCTGTTTGCATGTTTCTAATGCTTTTAGTACGTGGTTTCACAATGCTGTTCAGACTACTACACTTTAGCAGAATTAAATTTCTCTAGATATGGTATTAACGACAGAAGCCCCTGCCAAGAATGCATTTCACAGCCACACTGCCAACTCAATTGGCCTAAGAATGAACAAATATTGGATTGCAAACAGTTAAAACGAGATGCGATAAATTATCAGTTTCAAACTTCTTATTAGTCATTCCAGCTCCAATTAATTATGTCAAGAACTTCTTCCTCAAATAAAATTGCACTACTACAACAAAATCTAGGACTTTAAAGCTCTAAACACTTTCGCCCAGACTACATTCACTCTCAATAACCAATCATTTAGGGCCCAAAATAAGACTGAGATAACAAAATTTCACTCGGCCTACAAACAGAGGTTAAAATGTCTAAAAACAAAAACAACTAATCCATAATGTTTTAAAAATCAAAAGATAACAATTGCATTAAAAAAACAAAAACAGCCGCCCAACTCCGATACAAACCGGGCCAAAATCTTACATTCCAAGTAAACATACGGACTGTGACTACAATCAGACCGATCAAACAAAATACTATAAGCAACATTCAGAATCTTGATGTAGAACGTGACTGAGTCTAAAAATATCAGTACTCAGATGGGGAAATGACATCATCAATTTTCAATATCATCTTGACAACTTGAGTAGCGAGTAAGATCTGTTGCTGCTTGCCGATCAAAGTTTCGAAGACATTTTGCTCACGCATGTCGTTAGTGCCAACATCATTACAATCAATGCCAAAGTGAGGGTTATTATCCTGAAGGCAGAATCAAGGTCAGCGCCACGATACATATAAAAGTATATCAACACCAGGTACAGATGTTTATCATAGTTAAAAACAATCATCATCAATCCATTACCTTTATTTGCTGAGACTTAACAGCGGATAATGTTTCAATTGGTTGGAGGCCACTGTTTTCAGCGAGGGCCATTGGGATGGCTTCCAAAGCATCCCCAAATGCTCTAATAGCATACTGCATGGAAAGAAAATACTCCATCAATATTGGGGAAAGCCAAAAAAAATGTTTAAGCAATAACATCATATATGACGCATTGACAACAACTCAGCATCCCCGCTACACACGACCAGTGATAACAAAATTATTTTTAATAGCTTCTTTAAACAGGTCTGGTAATTCGATTCACTGGAAATATAACAACTACTTAATCTGGCAAATACTTAATGATATCCATACCTGTTCAACTCCAGGGTATTTATCAGCAGCAGCCTCAACAGCTATAGAGCACGAAATCTCAGCAGAACCACCACCATATACAATAGAATTGTTACGGATAAGATTCCTAGCCACGCACAAGGCATCATGAAGGCTGCGCTTTGTCTCCTCTATGATCATCTTGTTACCTACTCAGACGAAGATAAATCATTTCACTTTGTCAGGCTTGAACAGACAGACAATTATCAATCTTCCAATGTCTACTTTAGAAAGTTCCAGAGAAATTTCATAACTTATTAGTTGCAAAGACAAATAGAGGCTATATTCAAGGCTAAGTTTTGGATTGATGAAATGTGAAATGGAGAGTATGAAATGTAACAGACTTGAGATTCATTATTGGGATTGAAAATGAAGGGATGAGAAACATAAGCAACGGATTATTAGCCCTCAAATAGGAGGGGATATGAATGAGATGGAGCCCCTATTTCATTTCTTATTTTATGTATACTATTGTACTGCCATTGTGCAAGCAATAATCACCCATACCATCTCCAGCAACTCCACATCTATTCTCACACTTGGTCAGTCACCTCCGTTCTCAAAACACATACCCTTCCTCCTTGCCCCTCTATTGCATTATGCCACATGGTTCACATCCCAACCACTTTAGCAAACAAGACTTTTGCACAAGTTTTGGCATGTTTGAGAAATGTTAGTTAAACAGTCTGATGGAAACATTGTCACTTATACGGATATTGTTCTTGAGTATAAGAGAGACATTTACACTGCTGTGGGGTTGTTGTTCTAAAGGGCCCAATTTATTTTATATAAAATATATCAGCTCAGCATTTTATAAGTCACAAATGAAAAAAAAAATAAGAGACAACTATTCAAAAGCGACATGTTAAAAAAGAAACGTAATGAAAAGTAGAAAGATAAATATAACAAATGAAGATTAAAAATAATATTTTAGTATTTCAAAATAAGAAATATGGTAATAAAAATAATTATCGATTATGTTTGTTCGCTGTCCAAATAAAGGATTATGTTCCATTCTATCATTAACGTATCTAACCAATAGAATGGGTATCTTATTTTATTATATACATTTATATTCCATACCACTTTATTCCATTTTAATCCACTCCATCCATCTTCCTCCATCAATATAAACATAGTCTAAAAGTTCAAACTCACTCCCCAGAGCAACAAAGAAATAAATACAATACCGAACACGCTACAGTTAGAAAATTAACTTCCTCCCAAAGGCTAATTATATAAAGTTCAATGAAAACCGGTACAATGAAGGAATCTGGCTTTACCTCCACGGATGAATATTGTTACAGCCCTTGAGTTTGCACAATGTTCGATGTACAGCATTCGGTCTTTTGTCGTACCAAAAGATTTTTCACGAACCATGCCAGCCTTAAAATAATTAAACAAATTAATGTAGCTCAGTGTGTTATCAAATGGACAAACATTGCATGTAGCTACCACAGCTAGATGTTCTAAATTACTAATTGCCACCATTGCATATACTTTCAAAATGTTTAAAACTGCAAAACAATTGCAGATCTTGTAAACCCCTTAAAAGAAATAAAGTGCAAGATTATACCTTTCCCAACTTTTCTGTAGATAACTCCTGGAACCTTGGAACAATTCTTCCACCTATATTCACAAATAGAACATTGCTTAGTTCAAAAGGCAAATAAGAACAGGAGAATATCTACAAAACCATAAGATACAAAGTTGTGCAAAGAACCCACAAACTTCCCAGGCATACATAGTTTAAATTAAAACATACCAGTTGCTATAGCTATCAATTCCAACTCTACACCACCAACCCATCTGACAGCAGGCAAGTTCCTGTGCATTAAGAGATGATTCGCTTCATCGTCAAAACCCCATTGGCAGATGACAAGGGTTGCACCCACATCCTGCAAACCAATATGCCAGTTTCAATATGGAACACAATCTCATTTCAACAAGGCTAATTCGAGTTTAAATCCCAAAGACTTGCACACGGAATTGATTCTCTCCAGTCACATTTTCACTAGATTAGATCCTAAACCTTCAAAATAGTTAATAAATACAGAACACGCTTTTCGTAAAAATTGATAGTTTAATAAAATGAACGGTGGAGATAAACTCACATGACCTTCTTAAGTGTTTACCCACATGAGAGAATCCATTTCCCTAACCCCATCAAGTTAAACCAAGGAAACATGGCATTTCAATTAGAAGGTTAAAAAAAGGAGAGAATACCCACCTTGCATTTTTGAACCATGTCATCAAAATACTTCTGTTCCTGCAACCTCAACGTTTGGAACTTCTCCACTGTATCAATATCAACCTTATGCTTAGTCTTTGGCTTGGGAGGCTCAAAGGCGCAGGTCAGGATAGCAATTTTAGCATCCTCGATTTGCTTAGGCATTTGAGGATGGCTCATATCCTTATCAACAACTATGCCATAGATCAACTCGGTGTCCTCCAATTTACCCCCAACTTTCCCTTCCACCTTAATTAGATCCAAATTAACATCCTTCCTCTCCAGATCGGCAACAGCAAGAACAGCCTTAACAGCGATCTCAGCCAAGCTACGCTTGCACCGATTAACACTACAACATTAAAACAAACAACAAACGCATTACAATAAGAACGAAAGCAACGCAAGTAAAGACAGAGCAATCAATCATCAGTTAGAGTAAAACATTTCAGTTACATCTTAGAGGAGAGTGTGGTCATGCAGGTTTGAATGAGAGGCTCCAAATTGGACTCCCCGAACTCGAACTTGTTGGCCACGCGCTCGAGATGCTCAACCGCGATTCTAGACGCTGTTTCGTAACCCTCGGCGATCCTGATAGGGTGAATTCCCCGCTCCAGGAGGCGCTCCGCCTTCTCGAGAAGCGCGCCGGCCATGACGACGACGCCGGTGGTGCCATCGCCAATCTCGTAGTCCTGGCTCCTCGAAAGTTCTACCATGAGCTTCGCGATTTGGTTGTCCACGTCCATCTGCTCGAGGATGGTGGCGCCGTCGTTGGCTGCAAAACAAAAAAAGAGTTAGTGCAGGAAATGGAGCACGTTTTGGTGGCACATGCTAGGAAGTTTGTAGAACTTACTGATGGTGACGTCGCCGTCGGGGCTCTGGAGCATCTTGTCCATGCCTTTGGGACCGAGGGAGGTACGGAGGATCCGCGCGACGGCTTTGCCGGCGGAGATGTTCGATTTCTGAGCGTCCAAACCTCGGAGTCTGCTCTTCTGCTCCTGTTCCTTCAAGATTATGAACGGCCTTCCGAACTCGTCGAAAGCCAACGCCATTTTTATCGATCGATCTCTTCTTCACTCTTGCACAGAACGAACAATCGCAAAGAAGAAATGGAAGAAGAAGAAAGAGCAAAAACACTCTTAAGCCCTAACCCGAACCTTCTATTATGCTACTTCCTTCCCACCTTTTTTCTGATATTTCAATTACCGAATCACAACCCGATTCGTACAAAGGCCTTCGACTTAGACATTTTTCTGTAAGTTGGGCTTGGGCTGTGAAGCCACAGCCAAGCCCATTTGTAAAATTATCCATTATGCTTCGTAAATGTTTGGGTTTGAGTATTGTTTTCTACTGGACTCTCTGATGTATTCTTTTTGAAGAGTTGAATTCCTTGAAAACTATAAATTAAAAAAAAAAATATTATTCAAAATAACTATAAAATATTGTACAAGCAAAATCTTGAGTAGGAAATATTTTCATTTTTACTTATTAAAAGTTCTTTTTTTCTTTTAACCTTTTTTTAATTCTTGTATTTCAATGATAAAAAATAATTAATACAATTAAAGCCAAAAGCATTCGTATACTAGGGTAAATACAAATAAATAAAACTAACCATTGAAAATAAAAAAGATATTAAAAACTTATATTTTCAAATTTTATTCTAATTTATTTCATGTATTACAGTTTTTAATACAAAGACGCGAAATATTTAGGCATCACGGGGCGGTTACGGTAGTTTTTAAACAAGGAAAATTAGACTTTCACACCAACTTTTATTCTTTACAATAAATATTATATTGACCTAAATATAAAAATAAATTAAATATTATAATAAAATAATAATTTATGAAGATTATAAGTTGAACGTAAGGTGGGAGAAAAGTTAAGTGCCAAAGTATCACCTCCCCTCAAACAAAGAGCAACACTATTTTATATTCATTTGTTAGAATGTTCTAAAAAGAAAATAATTACTATATTTTTTTTTATACTTTAACTATAATGTTTAATGTAAGCAAAACATTGTGTCTTATTTTGTTCTCTTTGGTTCTGTTTTATTCAATGGAACTAAAATTATTACATATTTAATTTTGTTTTATTTTAAAAATGAGAAACATAAAATTAATCTGGATAGCAAATATAAACAATATGTTCAAATTTTCTCTAATAAAAAAAATATATTTATTAATACTTTAGTCTAAATTTATTTTGAACGTAACAAGTTTATAAATAAATAAATGACAATAATATTATTTTATTTTTGAATAATGATAAAAAGTAAAAAAAAAAACAGCGGAATATCGTTGTTTAGTGGATATGATATTAATTAGAGTTGTCAAAACGGGTAATCCGATCCAGTTCAACCTATCACAGGTTGATCATGTATTGAGCTAACTCAACCTGACTCACTTATTAGCGAGTCAAAAAAATTTGAACCCGACCCGAACCACAACGGATTAGTGGATTAAATGAGTTGGCTCACGGATTTACTAAATTAAAAAAATACAAAATTTTTATTTTTTCAGTCAAAACTAAATTATAATTCTAATTAAAATCTAAATAAACTTTAATATAATCTAAATACAAACCAAAATCACAAAAATAAAAATTATTTATGTGTTAGTTAAAAAAAACAATTAACATGACTCAAATGCAAAGCCTAATTTAATAAAAAACACTTGTGTGACCCTTTATTTGCGGGTTGGTGAGCCAACCCAGCCCACCACAAATTCAACCTAGATAACCGAGTCAAAAATTAATCCGTAATAAATTTTGTAAAAAAAATTTCAACCTAATCCGACTTAAACTCGTGGTGGAGTGAGTTAGTTCGCAGGTTTCAACCTAGTTTGATAACTTTACTATTAACATTTGAGTGAAGTATATAAACATTACTCAAAACTTAATTATGTGAATATACCTTAATGAGTGATGTTATACATATATTATATATATTATATGAATTTATTGATACACATCAAATGATTTTATTCACTTAATTATTAGACCGATCTTGTGCAATATATAATATACAATACATGAATCTATTTATACACTAATTTATATTTTTAGTAAGTCAACTCTACTTATTATTTCAAATAGTCTATTATATTTTTTCACATGTTTTATCATTTATATATTTACAACTTTATTATTTATATTTCAATAGACATATTGATTTTCTAAACATGTAAATTACTTTTAAGGTTAATTCTATTCAGAACTTAATTACAAACATTCAAAATATTTATTATTTTTTATTCAATTTTAATTCTTTTATATTAAACATGCAAGTCCAGCAATAATATTATTAGGATTAATTACTGCATTCTCGGTGTATTATTTATTTTAGAGCATAAAATTCAGTCACACATTGATCAATCCTAAATGATGCTGACGAACTTGTTGGTGGACGAACTTGTTGGTAAAATAATTCAGATACGTTAAAATTTATTATACGTTACTATTATTAATTATTTTTATTGATTTTATCGTTATTTTAATTTAATCACATGACATAAACCTTACCTAAACGCAATTAAATTTTATTTTTTATAATAATAGAAAAACTGACATCTAATTAGCCTGCGCTCATGCACAAATACAAATACTAGTTTTTTTTTTTTTAACATTTGAGTGTAGAGGTAGTATTAAGAAAAGCAGGGATGGCACAATTTTTTACAAACATATTATTCCTAGATACCAAATTAAAATAAGTAGAATTTATAAGAGCACAGTTACTTTTTATCTAGAAAGCTGAAATAAAATTTAAGTTTTGGTTCAATAATTTGTAAATTTGTTTCATCTTAAAGTCCGTGGAACGTAACATAGTTTGCTAATTGAATCGAAATGTACAAACTAATTAATTAATAGTAGAAATATTTTGGAACAGCTACTCAATCACCTTTAGACGAAGAGAGGTACAAGATGGACGAGAATGTTCTAGAAGACAAAGACGAATATAGTTTTTTAAAGACAAGATTTAATGGAGGAGAAAGAAAACAACATATTTTTGTCTTATTTTGTTCTCTTTAGTCGTACTTTACCTAAGAGAACCGAGATGTATCACATATTTTAATTTTATAATGCAGCATAAACAGAACGTAACGTAACTCATTGGAGGGTGTGGAAGGAAATTGGGAAGGTTGAAACGCATGTAGAGATGAAGGTGAAAAGAAAGTGATTAATTTATTTGAGTTTGGTAGAGAAAGTGGAGCAATTAAAGCCCCATAATCTGATGCACCCAAAAGCAAGTGTGGCATTGATTCAATTGGATGTTGGTTGTTGGGTCAACGCTAAAGAAAGGATATTACCCATTGAGCAAACCCGAACACTATCCTACTAACAGTGTAGAGCACTGTAGCATAATAGCATGTTAAAAATAGACCAATATATGGAACCCGTGGTTCAACAATCGCTTTCACCCTCGTTGCCATCGCTGTCGCAGAGAGACATGGAAGTGCAAAAAGGTCATTTCACGTTTCCCCCTTCTCATCATGGCCATGGGCCTGGCCCAAAGAAAAAAGAAGCGTTTTCCCCTCACCCAACGGACACGGCCTCCCCCACTCCCCTCCTCTGCGCACAAGTGCGCACGTTAGCTGTCCCTTCTCGGCTTCTTCATTTGTCGCAAAATTTCATTTCATTTCATTTCATTCCGTTTTAGCATGCATTTATGAATTTATGAGAGAGGTTAGCTTAAGGGGTGGAATGGTGGCATGTACTACTCACTCACTCACCACTGCCTTAAATGGATGTGTGAGAGCAGTGAGCAGTGTGGTTCAGCTCTTTATAGCCTGCCACAACCCCAACACCAACAACTGTATCTCACTCACTACTACTCTACATACACTACACTCTCTCTTTAAACTAAAAATATAACCAAACAATCATAACAAACTCACTCTCTCCTTTTATGCTCCGATCGTTTCGATCTCACTCGGAATCTGAATCGATAGCGAAGCGTGGCGCGATTGCGAGTGTGTGTGTGTGTGAGAGAGAGTGAGTTTTACTTTTCTCTCTCTTATTTCTACCGTTTGCGTGCTTGATCATGTGTTGTTGTGAGTTTTTGGGGTGTTGATTGGTTTGATTGAGGGAGAAGATGAATCCTCTGTGCTGCATTGCTCCGGTTTCGATCGATCGGGACAGGGGGAACCCTGTGGTGGCGAAATCGCCGGGTCAGTGTCAGCTAGGGCTGGATGCGGCAGTCAGGACGGTGAACTACGCGTCCAAATCGAGCTTCTCCACGCTGGATTCCTCCGTGGGAGCGGATTCCGTCAAGGCGTCTGCTGCTGCTGCGGATCTCGAGGAGGAGGAGGAGCCGCGCGATTCGAAGGCTTTAAATGGAGGCGGCGTCGCCGGGAGTGTCGCTGGGATCCTGTACAAGTGGGTGAATTACGGGAAGGGGTGGAGATCGAGGTGGTTCGTGCTGGAAGATGGCGTTCTTTCTTATTACAAGATTCACGGTCCGGACAAGATCTTGATGAGTCCGGCGAGGGATAGGAGCGTGAGGGTGATCGGAGAAGAGTCATCGAAGTACGTGAAGAAGGCGAACTGGAATCTGAATCGAGCACCTTCTGGAGGGGCAGGGGGAGGGAACAGTAACAACGGGAAGCAATGCAAACCGTTCGGTGAGATACATTTGAAGGTTTGTTCTTGTGATATTATCAGATGCCGATAAAGTTTATATTTATGTGTGTGTATTATGTTTTGACGCACTTACTTACAATAAGCGTAGCTATGGTCCATCACGAATGCACTCTTTTTCTCAATTTTTTTGTTCCCAATCTCTTGCAATAAAATATTGAAGTGCCTTTTTTAACTTTATGATTTTCCTGCTGTTTTGTGCATCTGTATCATGCAAATTTTTTTATTGTTTGTGTTGTTTGAAATTGTATTTTAACGAGCCCCTTTGCTTGGACTTTATCAAGTTTGATCATTGTTTTAGTTCTGTATTTTTGTTCAAAGCGAAGTTTTATGAGTTTGTCGATGCTGTTTCGTCAAATTTTCCCGAAAGTATGAGAGTGGCGGGTAAAGGGTCGTTATTACCGTATTGTATGAAACGTCTATAACTGACGCGTACATGTTTCTTTTTGCATTTGCATGTATACATGCATCCACTCTGAAATGTTTTTAAAACATGTATTCTCCACCGGTGAATTTTCTATTTTTGACCAAAATCGAGTAGTGTTGAATTCGTAATATTGATCCGAGAATCCTTTCTTGTTTCGGCATATCACTACATTTGTGTTAAATTGAGTAATTGACTTACTGGTTAAATATGCTTGGGTCCTGCAGTTACATTGTCTTTAACTAGCTGCTGCTGAATTGATATCTGTAGAAGTAGTATTACGAGTTTGTTTTTATATCTTGCACTTTCGATCATGGACAAAAACGATTCTTTGATGTATAGTTTTTTAATCTAATTACATATAGCTTTCCTTGCTCGTCTTTTTGTGTGAGTGCTAAAGTCTGAATGTAAATGTCTTGTTCACAGGTTTCTTCAGTTCGTTCCAGCAAGTCTGACGAAAAGCGGCTTTCCGTATTTACTGGGACAAAAACTCTCCACCTGCGGTGTGTATCTAGAGAAGACAGAGCCATGTGGATTGAGGCCTTGCAGTCAGCAAAAGATCTTTTTCCCAGAACTCTAACAAGTAGTGATCTCGCAACTTCAGAAGATATTGTGGTTTCCACGGAGAAGTTGAGATCACGATTGTCACAGGAAGGCGTAAGTGAAACAATCATTAATGACTGCGAGTCTATTATGCTTTCCGAAGTATCTTATCTCCAAAGCAAGTTGAAGTATCTTCAGCAGAAACATGTTATGCTGCTGGACACCTTAAAACAACTGGAGGTATCTGTCTATGCTTTTGAATCACATCCTCTAGCTAATATAAGCTGCGGTTTTATTATAGGTGGTTATGAATACTAAAATGATTGCACGGCATTGACAAGGAAACAGTTTTAAAGTTTTCCTAGCTCTCGCGGAAGATTTTAAATATAATTGTAGGAATTAATAACCTAATGATGGAAGCATTGGGTGTTTATATTTACATGGCTTACCTTTCTACTTTCTAGTGGTTTAGGTAATTAAAAGTGTGCAGAGTGATTTTAAGATGAATATTGACATTTTTATTTCATATAAAGCATTTTGCAGGATTAGGATATATTCTTTGAACCTCCCTTAATAATCCAGTGTAATGTTTTGTCAATGATGTACTCACGCCTCACCTGGATTACTCAGATTTTTCTTGCCCCTAGGTCTGCCACCGGTTTTCGCTTACCATGAGAAAAAGTAGGGTTACTTTTTTATTGTAATGTGAACTGAAAGACTTGTTTTCTCAAACAATTCGTCTCTTCAACTTGCACACTGCTGGTGCCTTTTGGCATTGGTCATGGAATTTATTTAATTCACATTGCATTTGCTCTTATATTTTCTGTCTGCTATTAAATTAAGAAATTCTCTTACTAGTTGAGTTTGATTTTTCTATTAAAATAATTCATGCAGACAGAGAAAATAGAGTTGGAAACTACTGTAGTTGATGAAACAAAGGAACGGGAATCATACTGTGGGCAAGGAAATAGAAGGTTTAGTGGTGAGTATTAATATCCACTGTCAAGTATTTTGCCTTGAACTACCATTTAAATTTGTACTTACAAAGAAGTCCATATGAATTTCATTTATGATTAGTCTTTGTTCTGATCATATATTTTAATTCAAATCCATTTAAACAATTATGCTATTCTGAGATTGAATAACTATCGATGATCTAAGACATTCTTTTACAACATTATTTATGGTAGTTGGATATCATACGAATGAGGCATTAGGATGTTAATGAAGTATCCGTATCTTGTTTAACAAACTGATTGTTTTGATTATGTAGTTTCCGTGTTAGTTGCACTCCACTTACTCCTTGTCTTTTTCATGTCTCAGATTTTTATTCTGTGATGTCGGAGGGTAGTGCTACTGACTCAGTGGCGGATAATGAAAGTCAAGATGGAGCAGATGTTGAAACAGATGATGATGATAGAACATATTTTGACACAAATGAGTTTTTGTACTCTGATGCCCTAAGAAGTGCATCCTATCGAAGTAGGGAAGGTATGACCAATGGCAGTATATATGATAGAGATTATATTTGTTATGATGGTGTGCATGGGTTTGAGGAGATCAAAGATGTAAGGTATCCATATGTCAAAAGAAGGGATAACTTACCAGAGCCAAAGGAAAAAGAGAAGCCTGTTGGCTTGTGGTCAATTATTAAAGACAATATTGGGAAGGATCTTTCAGGAGTTTGTCTCCCTGTTTATTTTAATGAACCACTATCGTCATTGCAAAAGTGTTTTGAAGACCTAGAGTATTCATACCTGGTTGATAGAGCATTGGAATGGGGAAAGCAGGTCAGGTCCTCAGCTGTGCTTACTTTTGTCACAAAGCAGTTTTAAACGCATGATCTCCTAGGTTCATTTATCAAGGTAGATAATATGCTTGGTTAAATTTAAGAAAATTGTTGCTTATAAAGATTTCAACATTTCAGTAACTTGATAGTCTGCGCTTGATCAAGGCTGAACAATTCCTTTTTGCCCTGCATTCGTTTACTGCCCATAAAACTGGAGTTTTTATAAGATGAATAAATGTTGGTCATTATAGATTCAAAATTGTTTATCAAGGTTAGATGACATGCTTGGTTAAATTTAAGAAAATTGCTGCTTATGAAGATTTCAATATTTAAGTAGCTTTGATAGTCTGTGTCAATAGTGAATAAGGCTTCTTTGCTCTGTATTTTTTTCATTGCCCCTAAAAAGTGGAGTTTTTTTTTTTTTTTTAAGATAAGTAAATGTCTTTCAATATAGATTCAAAATTGTTCTTAGTTGCAATCCTGCCAAAACATTAGGGTTAATTGGTTTGGTTTAGGATTTTCTTGGGTAAATTAAGGATGCAAATTTGTTACTTTTGGGTTATTGTGGATAGGTAAAGGCAGGAGTGGTCTGAGGGTTAGCTACTTGACCGTGGCCAGTGCCTTCCAAATTATGATATTTGGCTTGACGGGGTTTATGAACATAAAATTTAACTGAATTAATGATATAATTAGCTGTTTTGAATGTTACTATTAAGTGTTTTTTTTTTTTTTAATTTTAAAATAGCTCACTAGTGCTATAGGCTTGAAAGAAACCAAGTATAGTTTTGTTGCATTGTGTTTGGGTAATAAATTATCCCTAGAGAGTGCATTGATTAAAACTGCTACTGAGCCTAAAAGAACTTCATTTTTAAAAAACAAAACAAAATTTCTGCAATTTGATACATATTGCTTGAATGAGGAGGATCTTATAGCTAACATGAAATTGAAACCATGCTCTACGCTGATATTTGAGGCTTGTAGATAGTTGCCCTTAGATTTTGATACTGCTAAATACGGCACAAGTTCTGTATAAGCAATATGGGCTTTGCCCCCGTACAATTTCGTTTAATGTGAAACGTAGTATCATTCAACTATCCGAGTTCACTAACGTCGAACAAAGTTGGGAAATGAACAGCATATTTAGCTTCAGATTTAAGTGCATATTTTTTATATTTCTAGTTTATTGGATTGGCATTGTTTGAAAATTATGTTTTGCGTTGTGCAGGGGAATGATCTGATGAGAATTCTAAATATTGCAGCTTTTGCTGTATCCAGCTATGCATCAACTGAAGGTCGACAATGTAAACCTTTTAATCCTTTACTTGGGGAGACTTACGAAGCGGACTATCCAGATAAAGGACTTAAGTTTTTTTCTGAAAAGGTAACTGGAATTTCGCTTTAACTTTTCAGTCAAGGTTTATGAGAATGTGTCTAATTTCCCTTCGCTACGGTGTTGCCTTTCGTCATTTAATCTGAAAATTCATTGTAGTCTTTTGTCCATTTAGTCTGAAAAGTGAGTGATTTGTGTGTACGTTTAATTGTGCTTTTGGTCAATTGCACATCTGTGATACTTTGGAGGGAGACCCTATTGGAGCAATTGAAATTTTGGGGACTTAAATTGCAAAATTATGATAACTCAGGGACCAAAAGTACAATTATGCCTCATATCTATCTTGTGTCTGATAATTTTCATCTAATGGTTGTTGCTCCAGGTTAGTCATCATCCAATGATTGTTGCTTGTCATTGTGAGGGAAGGGGGTGGAAGTTTTGGGCAGATTCTAATTTGAAAGGAAAATTCTGGGGGCGTTCAATCCAGTTAGATCCTGTGGGGGTCCTAACTCTACAATTTGAGGATGGTGAAGCATTTCAGTGGAGCAAGGTCACCACTTCCATATACAATATCATATTAGGTAAAATTTATTGTGACCACTACGGTACCATGCACATCAGGGGAAGTGGCAACTATTCTTGCAAACTGAAATTCAAGGAGCAATCTATTATAGACCGAAATCCACATCAGGTAGGATTATGAATGCTACTAGACATGGGGACTGCAGGAATTATTTCATAGATAAATTATAACCTTTATTTTTTTCAAATACATTATGTTTAGCATTTTTTTTATTTGAAAACACATTTTTCTTCATCCCATCTCTTCCCTCACTTTATTGTTCAAACAAATAAACCATCAAAATTCTGTTTGTACTCTGTAATTAAGTGGAAAAAGTATAGAAGTAGCCATGTCAGTTATCATCCTAAAGTACATTTATAAACTTGACAATTCAGATGAGTAGTTTAGATGTACCGATCTTTCTGTGTTCTGAGTTGTATAACTTTTAGTCTTATATATATTGCAGGTCCATGGATTTGTTCAAGACAACAGAACCGGAGAGAAGGTAGCAATATTAATTGGGAAGTGGGATGAAGCAATGTACTATGTACTAGGGGATCCAACCTCTAAGCCAAAAGGTTATGATCCGATGACAGAAGCTGCGATATTGTGGGAAAGGGACAACTCTGTATCCAAGACAAGATACAACCTCTCTCCTTTTGCAATTTCCTTGAATGAAATATTACCTGGTTTATTAGACAAGTTGCCCCCGACTGACTCAAGGTTGAGACCAGATCAAAGACATTTAGAAAACGGAGAATATGAGTTGGCAAATGCAGAGAAACTGAGACTTGAACAGTTGCAGAGACAGGTAAATCATCGAAAATCTTGACTTTTGTGATCCATGGAATCTAGAGTATATTGGCTACACTAGTTTTATCCTAGTTTCATTCCAGATCAGTCTGTCCCATTTTCTGTCCCTACTCAATCATTAAGAGAGGCTTCGTGTCCATACGTAGCAGTCTTTTGTAGTAATTATTGTCTCCCCGTCAAAAATAATATGTAGTAGCAATTTGTTAGAATTATTGGGTAGCCTAAGAATGATGGTATTTTGTAGACGAAGATTTGTTTTATTGAAAATTTTTGTTAACTAGTGGTTGATTGATAATTCAGGCAAGAAAGATGCAAGAAAGAGGATGGCAACCGAGATGGTTTAAGAAGGATGAGGATGGTTGCTACCGATATATTGGTGGATATTGGGAAACAAGAGAAAAGAATAATTGGGATGGAATCCCTGATATATTTGGACAGAGTTGTGATTTACCTTCATGTTCCACGGAAGACACTGTATCCTACTGAATACACTGCCCTTAAAATTCTCATCTTTTGTTAAATGTGAATTTGCTTGTAGGTTGTAAGTTATATAAACATCCTCTTAAAAGTATTAATTCTTTTTATGCCTTCTCAGCAACTAGTTTATGTTGATATGCGTACTTGGAACTCACCAAGTTTTCACAGTAACAAATCTTTGTTTCAGAAAACTTTCATTCCACCAGGGACTTCATTAAAATCTGTTGTACTCATCATTATTTAATCCCGTGTTAGTTTTCAAATTATTAAATACTTTCATACACTTAACTTTTTAATGGGTAAATAAATATATAGGACCTATGATTGTTATAATAAGAATAACGTCAGAAGTTTTTAAAAAAGTTATTGATTACAATAATTGCTTCCAAATTCACAATCCTATTTGTTATTACTTTAAAATTGATTAGTGAATAGGGCAATAATATATGAGTGAAGTGTTTATCGGTGATATAAAACATTTAAACTTTCAATGTGTTTGTAATTTAAAGAATCATTATTGATATACTTTTAGAAATAATTATTAATTGTTCTAAAGTTAACAAAAAAGCTTTATGTTTAGTTTAACTTTTTAGTACTGATCTTTGAAAAAATTAATAATATTTTGATCTATTTTTTGATTCAATTTTAATCTCACCATTAAAATAAATTAAAATAAATAATTGAATGATAATTAAAATGATAAGTTAAAAGTGAATAATAGATCAAAATATTATTATCTTAAAAAGAAATACAGTAAAAAAAACATTAGTTTAAAGACTCAAACAAACAGCAACCATATAAGCTTTTCAAAGAAAAAAAGAAAAAGGGAAAATCGAATAAAATGGGTCTGATTCAAAGAGTTTAATACTGTGTACGTATTTCTTTATTATGTTATTTTATAATTTTTAAAAATAAATATACATAATTTTCATTTTATATGATTTTATTTATTATGTAAAATAAAATAATTAAACTAGACAATAACGTATGGACAATAATTAAAATAATTATGATCACAGCGTATAACTAAAAAAGGTATGGACAACAGGGTACTTTTCCTAATGTATTGTTTTCTTATTTTGATAGTAGATATATTTAATTATACATTAGAATAATTCTTTAGGACGAAAATATTTTCACAAATCATTCTTTAACACGGTGTGTGTGTATCATCATATCTCTTGGGCGTATGTTAGTGTCAGCAAGAAAGACACAAGATAACAAGGTGAGGTGGATTGAAGGCTTCCACTTCCGAGTTCAGTCGCCATGATTCATTCTAACTCTCTTCAAAATCAGGTTCTTTTTCGTTTCAAATTTCAATCCATGGTAGTGTATTTTACTTTTAACTATATTACCTATTCTTCATTCATGTGTAGATTGTTACAAGGCTGAAACTGGGAAGTGAGGAGTTTCTGCAGAAGGTACTCAACAACAGAAGATGGACATTGCCAACTCCTGAAACGAAAATCCACCAACTAGTACACACACAAGGCCCTAATTTCCTGTTGAACACTCACCCACCTTTCGGTGATGCCAATCCCGTGAGTAAAGAAAGGAACTACTTTTATGTCGTTCGGGATGATTTGTTGCACCCACTTGTTAATGGCAACAAAGCAAGAAAACTCGATGGATTACTTCCTCTCCTTCAACGTTATTCTGTCACCGATGTGGTACAATACTGGCAAAATACAATATAATCTTTCACCTACTCTTTATTACATTCATGTTTTCACAAATCACAAATGCCTTTATTGGATTCTTTACATCAGGATTATTAAATTTTGTTTCTTGCAGTCATATAGGTATAGGGTATTTCGATTGCAATCTTCTCCAGTTGTTGCAAATTAATGTACTAAATTTATAAATTTCTTTTTACCACACACACAATTTTCTCAATGTTAGGATTTTCTGAGATCAAATAACATTTAACAGGGACATTTACTAGGTTACATGTGGAGGTTGTCAGAGTGCTCACACAGCTGCTATTGGTAGGTACTTTCTTGGTTATGGTTGTAATACTGCTGAGGTTTTAGTGGTGAAGTATATTAATGGTAATACTATGCTTTCTAAACCATGGTTTAATTATTTGAAGCGGTTCTGTGTGCTGAGAGAGGAATTGTGTCACATCTGCTTCTGCGAGGAGAGCAGCCTGAAATCTTGACTGGATATAATTTGATGTCTTCTATGTATGGAAATGTCACATACGTCCCAAGAACTATTTATGCGAATAGGGAAGAGATGCTAAAGAACTATGCTGAGTCAGTGGCTGGTAACGATGGTTCTGTCCTATGGTTTGGTGATATCATTGAAACTTCTTCAGCAACTGAATTGTCTACTTCTCCAAATTTCATGCAAATGGATGTGAGTAGAAGTGAGGGAAACCATCGACGAAATATTCTAGTTGTCAAAGAAGGTGCTGGTGATTCTGTTGCTCTACTAGGTAATGAGAAGATGGAGTTTCAAAAACAACCAATGAAAATCTACAGGAACATTCCCTTTTAACTAGGTAAAAATTCAGATAGAATTGGGCTTGAGCAATCGTCAGTCTTAGTTAGATGGTGCTTACCTATATATGTTTTCCGAGATAAAAACCATTTCTCTTTTTTAGGAAAAATAATTTCTTGTTGCAGATGCACATATCTTCTTGATTGTTCACAAAGAAGTGAGGTTTGGATCCTAGTACATCACAGAGAAACAATCATCTCATTTACACCAATTCTAAATGATTATTGAATCAGTTTAAAAGTACAGTAAATTTATATGCATCTATGCAAGTAATAATGTAAAACCAGTCTTCTACCCGACATGTATGTCCATCTGATTTAGTTGTTCATTGAACCGAGTTATCTATGCATGGCTATAATTTTGTGAGATTCATCTTGGGGGTTCTTTTCATGTTCAAACTACTGTCCTTTTTTTCGGTAAAAAGAAAATATCTTTTGTTGGTGTTTGAGTTTAATTAACTTTTACGGTTGGTGATTCAATAACTAATGAAAATAGTTTTCCCTGTTGTAGGTGTTATTCGCTTAGTGGAATACTTATCACAAAATCATTTACTTGGGAAAGAAAGGCCCATGAAATTTGTTGTAGATGCTGGTACCGGCACAACAGCTATTGGTTTAGGACTTGCAGCCCATTTTTTAAGGTTGGCTTCAGCTTGGAGCATGCCATTTTTATTGAAAATATTTTTGAATACTTTTCCTACAACACCATTAAATCATGGTAAAAGTAATTTTTTTCTTCTATGCAGGCTCCCATGGGAGGTATATGCTGTCATGCTGGCTGACAAAATTGAAGGATACAGAAAACAGGAGGCACGTTTGATTTCTGAATTCAAGAAGCATTTTAACATTGAGTTTATTGACCAAATTGTAAATGGAGAAGATGCTGGGATTGTGAATTGGGTGGAACGTGGTCGTCCAAGAAAGTAAGATGCTATACACTTCTGTTTTTTCTGGATATAATGATGTTAAGGACTTCACAGTGTTGTAAAATATAGTTTATAGTTTATCTCTTCTAATTCACACATTTGAATTTCTAGGTTTGGTAATGTTTTGGAGGGGGAAGTGGAAAGGTGTCAACAAATTGCCCAACAAACTGGAATTTTGGTGGATCCTGTGTATACATTAGCTGCTTGGGAAACAGCAATGCTTCTCTCCAGTAACGATGGTGAAGAAGCAGAAGTGGTGTTGCTTCACACTGGAGGCACGTTGGGTATGTTTGGACTGGCACAGAGGTACAAAAATTATTTTGGCATGCTGAAAAAAGGGGTTTTGTAGTTTAGATGACAGGTTGAGATCCTTTGTGTTTCTTTTACCATTCTGAAAAATTATTCTTCATTTTCAAAAAGTGTGCTTGGTCTATTCTAAACACAGGTTATTTGTGTAACTTTGTGGTTCCAGTATGCACCTCATGCAATCTTGCGTATGATTCAGTGGATTTTGATTATATTACAAATATGACATTTCTCTATTGTTTAAAATAGTAAACACATTATTCTCTTTCATTTTCAGAAAAATTGTATTAAAAAGTGTGGTTAATTTTAATTCAATCTTAGATAAAGTAAAATTATAATGTACAAGTGGATATAACTTTTTCTGCATTTACTTTGTTCATGTTTTAGTTAGAGTTTGCAAACGTAAGTGTGAATGGATTTTTTTATAGTTTTAGTTTGTAAATTGAGCTTGAAGACAAAATTAAGACATAACTCAGTTAGCAGTTGGACAGAATTGAAAATCAAACGGTTTCCAATTAAAAGCCAAACATGTCCTTCATTACCTGGTAACGTTGATTTTGGACAAGCGACAGTTTCCTTTTTTGATCCGAAAACTAACGGTTATAATACCATGAACTGGAAGAAGAACACAATAAAATGGAAAGTTATTTTCCTGATGCAGACCAAGATCTAGCGAAAACTCCGAAAATAAGAAAGCTTTATATCTCATAGACTCTGTTGCAGTTATCATAATAATGAAATCATGCTACAATGTTTGCGCAGCCTTAACATGTCACTAAATTCACATTTTTCTAATAACAAAAAAGCAAGCAAAAACCAGTAAAATAATTACCGTAACGGGTGAGAGAGAGGTGCGTGTACATTTTTTCTATAGTTACAAAGAAACTGAATTCGATTTATGTTCAAGTTGAACTTGCTCCTATGCATCTCAAAATAATTGAGTTCACATTAATTTGTAATTAAAGGGTTTCTGTTTTTGTTCATTATTGAACTGTACAAAGAGCAGAGAAACAGAAGAAGTTGAATTAATAAGAAATTCCCACCTTGTATTGCAAGAAAAAATAAAAAAAGAGTAAAAATCTAAGGTTTTGGCCACACGTACGTGAAGATTGCGAAACGATTTGCCACAGTGACCCGACAGACATTATAGCATGACATCTTGGTCCGTGGTCCCGCGCCACGCGACCACTCCCCAAGGTTTCAAAATTGTGATTTTACGACATTATAATATGCATGATGTTTTTCGCTTGGATTGATGATAGAAAAAGGATTAAATCGAACTCATGATTTGATAAATTATTTGTTTTTTTTTTTTATCGTTAGTTTCTAGGTATTCTGATATGTATACAGGTAATTTCAAAAGAGTCTAGATTCTCTGTTGATTTTTTCTGTTGTCTTTTGTGTTTTCGAAATAAACTGAAATTGATATTTTATAAATTTTTTTAATATATTTTATCTAAAATAGTGTTTAACGATGTATTTTGAAGACACAACAGAAAAATAATATAAAAAAAATCTAACAAAGAATCCAAAATCAATATGAAGTAAATATCTAATTATTTATCTCTTAAGCTGTACTATTTATAATATATTCATGGGTTAAATAGGGTTAAATATGTTTTTGGTCCCTTAACTTTTAATAAATTTTGGAATTAGTTCATTTTGAAACTTTGGACCAATTTAGTCCTTAATTTTTCGAAATACGTAGATTTAGTCCTTTCAATTAAATTTTGATAGGTTGATTTGATGTTTCGTACGCATTTCAGGATTGTATTTGAGTTGTTTATATTGTTTGACATATTTTTACTTTAATGTTAAGTCAAATACTATTATGAAACGCGCTTGAAATGTCAAATAAATTTAACAAAATTTGATTAAATGACTAAATTTACGCATTTCAAAAGATAAAAGACTAAATTGGTCCAAAGTTTCGAAATAAACTAATTCCAAAATTCACTTAAAGTTAAGAGACAAAAAACATATTTAACCTTATATTCATAGACTTTTATCTTGTTAGACATAGATTATCTAGATGATTATTTTTGTTAATCAGTTTAGAATTTTGTTGATCTGTCTTATGCTTAATCTTTACCGATTATACTTAATCCTTATTAGTTATATTACCGACATAATACCACTTTATCATAATTGAGATAATCTTGGTTAATGTATAATCTTGTTTGAAATGAATGTTTATGGTTGATTAAATTGAAATGATGGAAGATATAATAGGCATATAGGTTAGTGGAGGTTGCAGCAAACATTGCTGGTAACAAGGATGGTTCCTTCCAGTGGTGTTCAAAATCCCACTTCTTTTTGTCTCTAATTAACTCTTTCTTCATACTTTTCTTTTCATCCCATGCACCCTTCGTCTTGTGATGAGTGCACTGCTTTCTCTCTTTCATAGGCTAAATAAATGTCTCGTTTTACAAACCTCTCTTCATTTTTTTATAAGATCACATCATTGTTACAGTGTCAAAATCAATCTTCATTTAATAATGTTTGGACTCAAGTGTTTACAATGTTATGCCTGGATAAGTAAGATACAAATATTAAAACTATTTATCTTCCAAAATTGCAAAAGAAACAAAATCAGAATGTGAATATGGTTTGTTATAACGTAGTACTTAAGAATGGTGGTGATGAAGAAGAAGCATGGAAACATCGCTTTCACCTACTTTATGTGCTACATTCTCGTGGCCTACGCATCAACACTTTTTCAAAAAATTTGATTTTTTAATCGTGACGAATTTTTTAAATAATGTCACGTTAAATTATAAAAGAAAGTTGTCAAAATATCATTATTTATATAACGAAAGACGTGGAAGATGGAGGCGGTGTGATGCAAAGAATAAAAATTGTGAGAATAAAATAGGTCTGAGAAATCTCACCTTTCACAGCATATTGGAATCCTAACTCAATGAAACAGACAATTATTAAACTCATTGTTGAAGTGTCTTCAACCTCACCCACTGCTAATGGTAACTCAAATTCCCTTTTCTTTATTAATAATCCCAACCACTATTTACAGAACAACCATCCACACTTGTCTCCACATAACAAGACACCATTCTTTTTTTAACTGTGTTTCCCACAATTCAATTAACTCACTTTTCATGGATTCATTCGTCAGGAAGATCTTAATCATATTTTTTAAGTTAGATTTCAAGATTGAATATGTTTTTAGTATTTAAATTTTAATATAAAGTTAAAATTTAAATATCTTAAATTTTGATAGAATTTGATCTTTAAAATGAATAGATATAATTTTTCTAATTTAACTGCGTTAAATTTTTTAGATGTTTCAAATAACATTCAGGCTGATATTTAGACGATGTTATATATTAATTATTTTGAAATGTCGTTTAATAAGTAAAAAAAAAATTAATAATGATTATATTCATTAATTTTTAAAATTTGTGATCAAATTTTGTTTTCATGCAATTGAGAAACTTAAAAAATATTTAACTCTTTGAAATGATGAGAGAAAATTTGTAGTAGCTTATGGGCTTGATTTGGGCCTAGATGAAATGAAATGGAAGAAGAGAAAATAGGTAAGAAAAAGAGTGTGAGAAAATTCAGAGGGTGTAAGGAAGTGTTCACAGAAAAAGCATAATGAGCAGTAGAAAATACAAAAACATGAAATAGTACGGTCCTCAAGCAGACATTGGAGCCATTTATTACTGTCCTCTTTTGGCATATCTTGTTTTATGCACCAAAGCAACGGAGAATCATTAACCTTAATTAATATTTAATTAATTTATTAATCCTCTTTGCAAATCTCAAATGGAACATATCCCTCTGGTCAAACTCTTCATTAATTGGATTCTCATTTCACTCTATATCATAACGTTGCAACACACACTAATTATATTATGAATCTAAAAAATCTAAAAAAGAATTGAAAATATATATAATATAAATACATAACATAACAGTGTTGTGAGGAGATTAGTCAAAACATATTAAATAGAGGAAATTGAATAGTATTTTCTTAATTATGTCATTGAATGTTTGTTTTGAATAGTCTAAATGGTAAAGAATGAAGATTTTGCAATGGAAGAGAGAGAGAGGCAAAAAAGTAAAATGCTTGCAAGCATAACATGGCATGGGGTGGGAGGGAAAGTACATTTTTAGCAACTTTGGCTTCGATAGGAAAGTAGAGAATGAGGAAAATAGTGGAGCGAGTTACTGAGTGACTCAGTATTGTCTTCTCTGTCCTTTCTTTCTTCCTTCTCCATTTTCTCTCTCTCTCTCTCTCTGCTTTTCTTTTCTAACCCGTTTCAGAGCCTCGCTCCGACACAGCACAAAACAACAGAGGAAAAAACCTCTGTGTCTGTCACAGAAACAAACACATAACAGAAGTGAAGAAGGAAAAGAGAGTGGTTGAGTTGAGTTGATCTAATGGGAGAAACCGGAATCATTGTCCGGTTGGAAGGAAGCTTAGACCCAAGAGCTGAAGAGTTCAGACCAAGCATCAACAACAACGCTATTATTCAATGCCAATGGTACCCTATTCCGTTACCGTTACCCTTACCGTTGCCGTTTCCACACCCTCTTCCTCCTCCTCCGCCTCCTCACCTCTCCACCTCCTCCACCCGCTCCCTCCTCCTCACGCCGCTCCCCTTCACCTCCGACTCCGCCCTCCGCGCCGAACTCCAGGCCTTCGGCGACGTCAGAGCCCTTCAAACGGAAGCCCTCCGCCACGGAATCCTCATCGTCCACTTCTACGACCTCCGCCATGCAGAGTCCGCCTTCGCCGCCATCCGCTCCATGCACCACCACTTCCCCCCGCCCACCCCGGGCCTCCTCTCCGGCCGCCCCATCTCCGCCCACTACGTCCTCCCCTCCTCCTCCTCCATCCCCGACGCCCACAACCAAGGCACCCTCGTCGTCTTCAACCTGGACCCCCACCTCTCCACCGACCACCTCCGTCGACTCTTCCACCCTTTCGGTATCGTCTCTGCAAACCCTTCTCTCTTAGCTTCTCTTCCTTATTATTATTATTATATCTGTTGTGAACTAACTTATTAACTTGGGTGATGAAAGAATAAATAATAATAATGGGATTGAGATGTCTCTGTCTTGGACTTTTTGTGTCTCCACTTTCGCTACCTTTTTTTGATTTTGTTTTGGTGGTTGGTTGGATCAACGGATAGGTCCCATAAAGGAATTGAGAGATACCCCATGGAAAAAGAACCAAAGATTCGTCGAGTTCTTCGACACCAGAGACGCTGCCAAGGCATTGAAGCACATGAACGGCAAGCAAATTCACGGCAAACCCATCATCATCGAGTTCAGCAGACCCGGTGGCCACACCCGCAGATTCTTCCACCACTCTCCTTCCTCCAAAACCACCCCTCTCCATTTCAATGCCCCACCACCACCACCGCCACCACCCTTCCCTCCTTCCCCGCCGCGTCGTTTTGCTGCTCCTCGCCTGCATACCTCTCACGCCCCTCAATTCTCTCGCACTAAATCATTGGCAAGTCCCGTCAAGGTCCAAGATTCTCTGGATGAGGCAATTGGGTCAATGAGTTTGACCGGGGATGTTGGACATGGGGTTCAAGAGCAGCAGCACCACTCACATGGTGGTGGCCCCCCAAGGAGGAATCTCAGCAGAAAGCAGAGTTGCGAGACCACGCTAGTCGTAGCAACCACAAAGCAGCAGCAGCAACAACAACAACCACAGCAACTACCTAGAAGTAGGCACTGGAAGGGAAAGCAAGCAAAGAAACTCGAAGCTCGCTTTCTAATAAAAGAAGACGCCATTGTCGAGTCTGGTCCCAAAGATACTCGAACCACTGTCATGATCAAAAACATTCCCAACAAGTACAGGTCCGTTTTTCTTCTTTTTTAATATTTTAATTATACTCCGTTGCTTCATTTTCATTTTCTTCTGTTTCTGTTCCTGTTATCTCACCTGCTAGTATGAGCTTACACACATCACAAATCACCGATTCTGCTTCCCTGTCTTTCCTTTTAGTCACAGCAACAGTAGTGTGTAAAAGCATCAAGAGAGAGTACTGTAAAGTATAATGATAGTATGAATGAGTATTGAATAAACTAAAGTATATAATGTGGTGTTTTTTTTAATTATTTTTTTATTTGTTTGGATTTGAAATTGTTGAGCATTTTATATATATTGTGTGTTTTTGGACATGATGCAGTCAGAAGTTGCTATTGAACATGCTGGATAATCACTGCATACACTGCAACGAGCAGATTGCAGACGGCGATGAGCAGCCTCTATCCTCCTACGACTTCGTGTACCTCCCCATTGATTTCAAGTATATATTTTTCCATTTCCATGTCCTTTGACCAGAACTAGAACTAGTTAAGAATTTATGTTGTCGTGTTTTGTTGGAACAGCAACAAGTGCAACGTGGGATATGGGTTCGTGAACATGACATCCCCGGAGGCCACACTGAGGCTCTACAAGGCCTTCCATCTCCAACACTGGGAGGTTTTCAACTCAAGAAAAATCTGTGAAGTGACCTATGCAAGAGTTCAGGTATGATATGACAGAAATTATTAGAGTAAAAAATAGCAGTGGGTGTAGTAAATGGTGATAATGAATGAATGGTTTAAATGACAATGAAGGGTTTGGAGGCATTGAAGGAGCACTTTAAGAACTCAAAGTTCCCATGCGAGATGGAGCATTACCTGCCAGTGGTGTTTTCACCGCCTCGAGATGGCAGGGAACTCACTGAGCCACTTCCCTTAGTGGGGAACAGCACCGCCAAGCACCATCAACCACCCGTTTCAATCCCGAACTGCGATGATAATGGCGGTGATGACGTGGAAAGCAGCAAAAGCGGCGACGTTGGTGACGACGATGATGGTGATGATGACACGAATGCAGAGGCCTAGAAAACTATGAAGGGTAGAATAGTTGTAGTGTTGTGATTGTGAATGAATCGATCAAAAAAAAATGTGTGATAGAATGAATTTAGCATCAGCTATAGCTCGGACAGACAGCATTTAAGGTGGTTGAGCAACGAGCCACACCTGTGTTCTCTCTCTCTCTGTCGTCGTGTTCGTACCTACGAACCTCTTGCTGCTCACTGCTCACCTTTCCTCCAATTTCTTCATTTTTTTTTGTTTAATGTTTTTTTTTTCTTTTCAGTTTAGTTATATTCCATTTTCTCTTTTGAATCGCTTGTGTAGTAGCCCTGTAGGTTCTGCTGCTTTGGAATTTCGATGTATCAGTTATAGATAGAAACTTGAACGATGGACAACATAGAAAACCATAGCCGTTTGTTCTTCACAATGTTTATGTATGTATGTGTGCTTGTGTTAAATCTCGGTTAACGAGTGCAATTCTTCAGGAACTCATATAAGAAACTACTATTACATTTTTCTTTACAAATATAACATTTTTAAGTGTAGATCCTACGTTATCATTTGTTTTTTTATGTTGTCTTTGTTTGACAGAAATAGAAAAAACAAAGGTTAAATAATCAAATTTTGTAACTTTATTTAACGTTCCTCGAAATCTTAGTTTCATCTTCATCAAGTTTTTTCAATTTCCTATAATCCGAAATAAAGGTGAACTTTTTATTTAGTAGAGAAAGCAAGAGGGTAAAATTAGTGTGAGAGCGTTCACATAGCTGGGTCTTTTATTATGTATGCAGAGATTTAATTTTTCACTGTGGATGATGAAAAAGACATTGCTGACAAAAATTGATTATTATTATTATTATTATTATTATTATTATTATTATTACCCTTGAATAAATAAATAAGTTAATTTTTACATAATTAATATAGTTTAATTGGGGTTGGATTTTGTATAGTTGTGTAGTGTGTGTTTTTTTGTTTGTTGAGAGAGAAGAGCATTTAATGTTTTGGTTGTGTAGCTTTCAGTTGAGCTGCTAAAAGAAAAGAAAGAGAAAGAGAAAAAAAGAGAACAGGACCCCTTCACATCTCTGTCAGATTTTTTTTCACCTGTTCTTTTCCTCATTTGATTCTCTGGGGTTTTGACACCTGGACCACCTGATTCTCTCCACGTCATCTCTACTTTTCATCTCAAACCTCGTATCATTTTTTTTTCTCTTTCTCACATTAATTGCACATTATTTCTAACACATTATGTTACCAAAATCCTTTATGCTCTCAAACTTCATTCAAAAACCACTCCTATTGGTTCCTCACTCTCTTTTACATGTTCTCTTGTCTCGTAGATTCAAAACAGAATTTTCTTCTTGAGTTATATAATTTTGATGATAATTATATTTAATATAATAATTTATTTTATCATGCATTATTTTAGTTTAATAGTTTTTTTTTTCTGTTGTTAAATTTTGTTTAAATGTTTTAAATTTGATTTTCTTAACGAACAAATCAATATGGATAATAACGTGATTACAACAATTATTTATAAAATAAATATCAAACAATATCTCATTAGTTAAATTTGATTTACTGATAAAAAATATACATCACACTGATAAATACACGTTCCATTGTTATAACAATATTACCACGGTAAATATGAAGAGAAATATCACATTAACTTATTTTAGTAAAAAATAAAATAAAATAAAAATTTAATATAATGATACCTAATTGAAAGACTAACAGAGTTGCATTTCAATTATTATGTGATAAAGGTTAAATGAGTCGTTTATTAATCAAATATATAATGTGGCACTCAGTAACAGTTTTAAAATTTTAGAAGTGTAAATATATATATATATATATATATATATATATATATATATATATATAAAAATTGAGAGGATCAGTAAAATTAAAAATTATATATTTTTACTGATATCCTAATTTGTTTAAAAGAATTTTGGAAGTAAAAATTCCTCATAAGAAACGTCACTAATAACATTTACGTTACTATTCTCATAAAAGGAGAATAATTACATTACTTTTAAATAAAAAAAAAATATTTGATTATAAGATATTAGTTTTACGCTCTCCAACATATAATAATAAGAAACAAATTTATTAATCGAATATATTTTTAATCTCTAAATTTAGAGTTAAATTAAAATTCAATAACATTTTAAATTTTAATATATATTAAAATATAAATTAAATATAATTTTGAAATAAAAAAATGAAAATAATTAAATTAATAAAATTATATTTATTTACTTTTAAAATTTAAATTAAATATAAAAGTTTGAGAGAAAAAGAAACTCATTTAACCCACTCTTTTAACAGATTTATAACGATTTAAAAATGTTGGTTCTTTAATCATTGGCTTAAATACTTTTTTGGTCCTCATTCTTGTTTGTTGCGAATGATCCTCATTTTGACAGAATGTTTAAAATAGTTTTCATTCTTACTGTTTAAAATGGTCATCATTTTTGCAATTCGTGTTTTATTTGGTCATTTTCTGTAACGCCGTTCAAAACATTACCAGAGCATTGTACATGTAGCACGGTTTATATTAGGGTGTGTTACGTGTACTACAAATCTAATGTTGATGATGATTGATCGGAAAATTGCAATGAAGAGTGCAACTGCAACCCAATGATGAAATGACAAGTATTAGCTGTTTCATCTGTAAATCCGAGCTCAAGAAAGACGAAAATGAAGAAATTTTCCTAATTGCAAAATTTTCCCTAAATTAAAAAATTAACGTTAATTAGGCATATATACAGTACACGTAATACACCTTAAGACAAATCGTGTCACCTGTATAATGCTCCGTTAATTATTTAAACGACGTCACATAAGAGGACCAAATAAAACACGAATTGCGAAAATGATGATCATTTTAAACATTCGATAAAAATGAGGACCATTCTAAACATTATGTGAAAATAGGATCATCTACAACAAATACTACCAAAATGAGAATAAAAAAGTATTTAAGCCTTAATTATTAATTATTAGTAGTTTTGTTCGATAGTAATGAGAAGAAGCATAAGTGTGTGGTTGATATACTTTTCGATGCAATCAAGGTCACACGGTTGGCCGCTTACACGTATCAATTCTTTAAACTAAATACTTTTCACATAAATCTTTTTTAAATTTAAATACGAAATTAGAATTTTATTCTAACTCAAAAACACAATTTTATTCTCAAATTTATTATTGATTTTACTAACGTGTCAAAAAATATTTTTGATTAACATTTTAACAATTTACATGTTACAACTCAAATATCATACTAAAACACTATTTATCAATAAAAGAAAAATTAACTTTATTAGATTAAAAATATTATATTTTTAATTTTTAAAATTTAAAGATCAAAATAATTTAATATTTTTCTTTCAAGAAAATAAAATTATATTTTACGCCTCCTTAATTATGTGTGAGAAAATTTTAAATAATAGATAATATGAAGCAGCAGCGTATAATAAGATTAATTAAAAAAGCTTTGTCGTTATATAGTTGGACAGTGAACTACTTTGGAAACACCATTTGTACGGACACAATGTGGTCAAAAAGGTTATTTTACTTAATCATTTTTATTTAAATAATCCATTTAATTGTGGTATAAACCCCTGCTATAGATGCTCTGGAGAATCTACTTCTGTCACCAAAGTATGACAAGTCAGTGTTGTTATAAATTTTTTTAACATGTATTTAATTTTTATGGATGAAAAATAGTACAAGTTTAAATAACGATTTTAATAAAATTAAATATCTCATCAACAAATTTCACTCATAAGTTTAAAAATCAAATCACATGACCTAACCTTTACATTCTATTTTATGACCACAGTAAAAAAATCCAACCCAAAATAGTTAAGTTGATTTTTACCAAAAAATTATTTTATATTGTGTGTAGAAAAAAAAATATCTTAGTTATTGTTTTACAAACATTTTCTTTCAAGATTATCCTTAATCAATATACATTGAAAATATTTTGAGTCATTTCATATTTTCCTATGGATGTCGTAATATATATTTTTCAATATCTGTCAAAAACCTATATCATGTAATAATTGAATCCTTAATTATTATTATTTTGTTAGATATTAGGTGGTATTTAAAACTAGTTCCTAAGATTTCTCAACTATTTTGTATTTTTGTTATATAATATTTATGTAATTTTTTTATTATCCTACATCTTGGATTTTGTGTATGAAATTCTATAGTCAAGTTTTGGCAATGCTTATATTTTGTACGAGTGTTTTTTTAATAAAAGAAAAACATCAATATACATTATATATTAGCAATCTTTTAGTGAATTTGAAAATTGACATTACAATATGATTTCTTATTAGAGACATATCCCATAAGTACAATTATACTTGATAACTAATCTCGAAATTCTAATTTTTATTACGTGAATTTGATTCTTTATGCACCTTCTCTTATCAAACACAAGATAGAAAAAACAGGAAAGATTAAGATTCATAAGTCACCTTATAAATAACATATATGACACCATTTGCAAAAAAATAAAAACAAACCTTCACCTCTACCTTCAAAAGAAAAAAATGATTTAGGATAGAATATTCATAAGATTCTTATTACCTAAGATTTGGACATCTCAATAAGTGACAAATATTTTATTATTCCTTCATTTGTCATTTTATTTTTTTCTATTCTCATCATTCCAATCTATAGAAAATATATAACACAAAGGATACTGATATTTTGACATCATATTTATTTTTATTATTATTTGATATTGTCTTTCGTTACTATTTACTTTCTTTTTCTTTTAAAAATATAAAAGTTAATTCTTGTTAAAATTATTTTATCTTTATAAGAGTTGTCAAATGGTTGGTGTTAAACAACCTTTTTTCTAACACAAAAGAGAGTGAGATTCATTATATTATTCATTGAGTCGAATACTAAAAGACACTATTTTTTCCAATCACACATTACTCTTTGTTCTCAGTTACAAATCGATAGGTTCAATGATCATGATTTGGAATAGATTCTTTCTCTAACTTATCTTCCTCGTCGTTGGTGTATGGACGTTATATGTGTTCCTTGTGATTAAAACTATACAAATAACACCAAAATAACATAATCATAATGTCTTGTTCGATCAAACTATAACATGGTGTCTCTTAGTGACACGGAATTAATTGAGGAATCCACTACTTGTAAACAAGTGCCGGCATTAATGTTAAAAAACCTGTATGTAGCTCAATCCACATGGCCATAATTCAGCTCTAGATAGAAAACTATACAATAACTTGAAACAAGTTCAAAGACACATATTATAGCAACAAGGTGTTCAAGAAGTTAAGAACTTTGTGGCATGCATAGAAATCCCACCAGAATATGGGTGGCAAAGGTGGAATTTTTCGTTATGCAGATGGATTTGACAAATTGCTGTTACTCTTTGGGACACTGGGTTGCATTGGAGGTGGATTACAGACCCCTATGACAATGCTTGTTCTTGGAAGTTTGATAAATGATTATGAAGGTGGATCTGAACATTCCGTGCCCAACCATGTTATAGACAAGGTAATTAGTACGTGAGGTCATCACTGAAGCATTCCACAGCATATAAATGCGAAATTTCAAAGACATGGTTTCGTTACTTTTTTCTTCTTGCTGTTAGTTATGATGACATTCCACAGCATAAAAATGGGATTTTTATATACCAAATTATTCATTTGCTAAAAAACATCTGACAAAGTTCTGTCATCATTCTTTCAGTACGCTCTAAGGCTGCTTGGTGTTGCAATTGGGGTTGCTTTATCGTCCTTTATAGGTAAGCATTGCTGCAATTCTAGATATTTGGTTTCCATTGTGAATGATAACTAGGGCTATTGAATTTCTGCTTTTTACTGTGCAACTAATCATGGATATGTGTAAAACATCATGTCAAAAAAAAAAAATTCCAGCTAAAGTAATTATTCCCCTTCTCATCATTTTTCTTTGGTTAAATTGGAAAGTGGATATCATGACCTATTCAATGAACTGACAATTGCTTGAATTCGTGTTCCACTTTGGCAAGATAATTATTTCTGATGTAGTAAAAGCTCAATATTGGTTGGTCAGAAACAGAAAGAGTTCAATATTGATTTCAAAAGAGTGTGTTATTTTGCAGAAGGGGTATGTTGGACAAGAACTGCAGAGAGACAAACCTCTCGCATGAGAATCGAATACCTTAAATCAGTCCTAAGGCAAGAGGTTGGTTTCTTCGACAAGCAATCTGAATCTTCCACAACTTTCCAAGTTATTGCCACCATAACTTCTGATGCACAAACAATCCAAGATACCATAGCTGATAAGGTATAACACTCAATTATTTATAGAACCTTCCACCTTGTTTTGTTGAACTTTTTGTGGTGAATCATTTGTATGTGTATGTGTTTGTTGCATTTCAGGTGCCCAATTGTCTGGGTCACCTCTCAGCATTTCTCTCTAGCTTTATAGTGGCACTCTTCCTTTCATGGAGACTTGCAGTGTCTGCTTTTCCATTTTCAATCATGATGATTATGCCTGCAATCATATTTGGTAAGGCCATGAAAGAGCTGGGGAATAAAATGAAGGATGCATATGGAGTTGCTGGTAGCATAGCTGAACAAGCAATCTCGTCAATTCGCACTGTTTATTCATATGTGGGCGAGAAGCAAACAATGCAAGCGTTCAACTCGGGTCTTGAAAAAAGTATGGAGATTGGCATAAAACAAGGTCAAATCAAGGGAGTGATAATCGGTAGCATTGGGTTGCTATATGCTACTTGGGCATTCCAATCTTGGGTTAGTAGTGTTCTGGTCAGGACAAAAGGAGAAAGTGGTGGCCCTGTGTTTTGTGCTGAGATATGCATCATTTGGGGAGGACTGTGAGTTAATTTCCCCCTTTTCTGTCCATTTGTTAAGTAATAGTTTTTCAAGCTTTAACATGAGGTTCTTGCAAGACCATGTTGAAATTACTGCAGAAACTTTGTTGAACACATTAAAAATAGTCCAATAACTAATATTGAATTGGAGAAATACTTGCTTCTCTTATTCATGGGACTTCATTTGCTAATTGCATGTCTGTTGAATGTAAAATGCACAGGTCTCTGATGAGTGCACTCCCAAATCTTGGTTTCATATTAGAGGCAACAATAGCTACTACACGGATTTTTGAGATGATTGATCGAGTGCCGAGCATAAATTCTTACAGAGAAAAAGGAAAGGTCTTGACACATGCAAGAGGAGAAATCACATTTCAAGATGTTGAGTTTAGTTACCCATCAAGGCCTGATGCACTGATTCTCCAAGGACTCAATCTGAAAGTGCAGGCGGGGAAAACACTAGGCCTAGTTGGAGGGAGTGGTTCTGGAAAATCTACTATAATCTCTTTGCTTGAAAGATTTTATGATCCTGTTTACGGCGAGATATTGCTTGATGGATATGATATACAGACACTTCACCCTAAGTGGTTAAGGTCCCAGATAGGACTGGTAAATCAGGAGCCAATTCTCTTTGCAACATCCATAAGGGAGAACATTCTATTTGGCAAGGAAGGAGCTTCAATGGATGCAGTTATAAGCGCAGCAAAGGCAGCAAATGCACATGATTTCATTGTCAAACTTCCTAATGCATATGAAACTCAAGTAAGCTATGACTTCTGTCCCATTATCCCCTTAATTTGTATTAGCAAGATCCTAACTAAATAATTTTGAGCCGTGAGTATAAAAGCTTTTACAGATAACTAAATACAAATCTTGATACAGTATAAAAAATCGAAATGCATATTAATTATGTAGTAGGAAACATCTAAGTTTTTTACTGCTGTGCGTAGACCGTCTGCATTAATTTTATTTTGTTCAATTTGATTCTTTAATTGATCTTATCTTTAGTTAATGTGGTACTTTCAACCTTGTCGAGTATGTACATCTTGAGAGTGAAACTAAACATTAATGGACGGTCTGATAGCAGGTGGAACAATAGACTCGATAAAGAATAAATTTTGCTAGGATAAACTCTAATTTATGACTTTGATACCATATTAAGAAGTGAAATTTAAACCTAACTCAACTCCACAAAATTGATTTATAAGGTGAGGTTTGCACCTACTTATATACAATAAATTGACTTTAAATCTAGTCGATATGCAGTTTCCAACATATATATGTACTGGGATTACAACATCTAAATTCTTTACTCTACTGTGCATAGACTGTCTGCATTAGTTTTATTTTGTTCAATTTGATTGCTTAGAAGATTTCAATTTGTTGTTAGGTGGGACAATTCGGTGCTCAGTTGTCTGGAGGGCAAAAGCAAAGGATCGCCATTGCAAGGGCTTTAATAAGAGAACCCAAAATCCTACTACTTGATGAAGCAACAAGTGCTTTGGATTCACAGTCTGAAAGACTAGTGCAGGAGGCCCTTGAGAAAGCTTCTAGAGGCAGGACAACAATCATCATAGCGCATCGCCTGTCAACAATTCGCAAAGCTGATTCAATAGTAGTTCTTCAAACAGGAAAAGTAGTTGAATGTGGTTCCCATGATGAACTACTCCAACTGAACAATGGACAAGGAGGGGCTTACAGAAAAATGCTACAGCTGCAACAAGCGACAAGCCAAAACGAAATTGCATTGCATACAATAGACAAGAGTCCCTTAGCTATGGAAAATCTTACAAGTTCAAATTCGAGATGGCAAAGTAGCCCAACTCATCATGCACTTAGCTCAACACAACCATTTAGTCCCATATATTCAATCAGTGTTGTAGGGTCTAGCTTTGATGACTATGACAGGGAACACTATGAGAAATCTTCACATGCTAACTTCTCTCAATGGCGTTTACTAAGAATGAATTCCCCAGAATGGAAACATGCTTTGCTTGGTTGTTTAGGGGCCATTGGCTCTGGAATATGTCAACCAATTTACTCCTATTGCTTGGGAATAGTTGCATCTGTCTACTTTATAAAAGATGACTCTCTCATCAAATCAAAAATCAGGTTGTACTCCTCCATCTTCTGCTGCATTGCTGTTGTCTACTTCATTTCAGGCCTCCTTCAGCACTACAATTTCACCATTATGGGAGAGAGTTTGCTAAAAAGGGTGCGAGAAAATTTGCTAGAGAAGGTGTTGACTTTTGAGATGGGATGGTTTGATGAAGAGGAGAACGGCAGTGCAGCAATTTGTGCTCGTTTGGCAAGTGAAGCCAACTTGGTCAGATCCCTTGTTGCAGAACGAATGTCATTGATAGTTAATATTTCTGTTATGGCTCTCTTGGCTTTTGTACTTAGTTTGATTGTTACATGGAGGGTGGCTATAGTCATGATTGCAATGCAGCCTTTGATCATTGCCTGTTTCTACTCAAAAAACATTCTCATGAAAAGTATGGCAGGAAAAGCAAGAAGGGCTCAGAGAGAAGGTAGTCAATTAGCAATGGAAGCTACCGTTAACCACAGGACTATTGCTGCATTTTCATCTGAGAAAAGGATTCTAAACTTGTTCAGAACTTCTATGGAGGGCCCTAAGAAGGAAAGCATCAAGCAATCATGGATTTCAGGTTCCATTTTGTCAGTCTCGTATTTTGTAACAACAGCATCTATAACTTTGACTTTTTGGTATGGAGGCCGGTTACTGAATCGAAATCTGGTGGATTCAAAACATCTTTTGCAAGTTTTCCTCATTTTGATGGGCACTGGTAGACAAATTGCAGAGACAGCAAGCGCAACTTCTGACATAGCTAAAAGTGGAAGAGCCATTAGTTCAGTATTTGCTATACTGGATAGGAAAAGTGAGATTGAACCAGAAGATCCTAGACTTAGAAAGTGTAAAAATTCTTTGAAGGGCCATATAAAACTTAGAGATGTATTTTTCTCATACCCAACAAGGCCAGACCAAGTGATTCTCAAGGGCCTCAATCTTGATATTGAAGCTGGAAAAACAGTTGCATTAGTGGGACAAAGTGGCTCTGGTAAATCCACCATCATTGGCTTAATCGAAAGATTTTATGACCCCATTAAGGGATCCATATCCATAGACAATTGTGACATAAGGGAATTTAACTTAAGAAGTTTGAGAGCACATATTGCCTTGGTTAGTCAGGAGCCAACTCTCTTTGCAGGAACTATACGTGACAACATTGTGTATGGGAAAAAGGATGCATCAGAAGATGAAATAAGAAAGGCAGCACGTCTTTCAAATGCTCATGAGTTTATAAGGTAACACTCTAGTTCTTTTTCTGTTTTCTTAAATAGAAGTAACTTCTATGCCTTGAGCTTGTTACAATTTTTACACTATCAACCAAACAGAAATCATTGTTAGCATGAGATTTAAGACCATTATAGTAAAATCAACAAACTTAGGTGATTTGTTATTGCAAGAAAGTGTAAAAATCAATGAACTTAACATACATGACCATTTTTGAACCTCATAGAAAACATAGTTGCCTTTAGTAACACAATTTAAGTGATGTAGTTCAATGAAAGATGGATACGATACTTACTGTGGAGAAAGAGGAGTGCAGCTATCAGGAGGGCAGAAGCAGAGAATAGCCATTGCTCGAGCAGTACTTAAGAATCCTTCAATTCTTCTGTTAGATGAGGCAACAAGTGCTCTAGACAGTGTATCAGAAAATCTGGTGCAGGAGGCACTGGAGAAAATGATGGTTGGAAGAACGTGTGTGGTTATAGCTCACCGTTTGTCAACAATACAGAATGTTGACACCATAGTTGTTATTCAAAATGGGAAGGTGGTGGAACAAGGCTCGCACTCAGAGTTATTGAGAATTGGATCAAATGGGGCCTATTACTCCTTGACTAGGCTACAACAGGACCACTCAACATGAGGTGATATGCAAAATATGAGTATGAATTTTGGATATTGAACTGCTATGCTCCTAAATGTACACAAAATTCTGTAAGTTAAAATAATAAACCATTTTTGTATCCAAAATATAAACATACATTAGAAGAGTAGTTTGACATGATGAATAGTTCTTGCATTATGTATTCATTTGGAACAAATGGGCATCTTTTTTACGAGTTCAAATTCTCTGTTGAATTTTTTAGTATTGTTTTCTATTAAGTATTAAAAATATATTGATGTATGTATATTAATTTTTTTTTTAATATATTTTAAAACATAACATCAATATCAGTGTCCATTCATTTATTTTGAAGACACACCAGAGAAATAACAAAAAAAACTCAATTGAGAATTCAAATTCCTTTTTTATTATAAAAGTAGAGTGCAAAATTATTAGAATGTGTAGAGTGCAGAATAAAAATTATAATAACTGAACATTGTTAAAAAAAATTCTAACGTGAACACGATAACAATTCTTGGCATGAATTCCAAAGACTATATAGATGTATCATTGTGTTATAGTCTTCACCAAACAGAAGTACAAACAAAAACATATGAAATGCGAAAATGTAATTTGTCTCTGTCGTTAAGACTTGACATTCATACCACTTCAAAAAATTAAAGCACTCAACTATTACATTAAACTAGAGACAAAATCGATTCAGAAAAAATCAAATTGAGTTGGTTTTTCTTCCCTATATCTGTTCTTGCTTAGTCATGCACAACAATAGACAGTTCAATTTACCTATTGTGTGTGTCTCATTCATGGCTTGTACACCACGAACTTCTTCATGGGACGCTTGCACACTTGACAAATTACAGTTCCTTGACTTGGTCTTTCATTTTCTCTTGAGGGAACAAAGTAAGAGTGAGTGCAACTCCCTTCAACAAAATCAGTTTCTAGGATGTTTCTTGGAGCACCCCACAATCCAAACTTGGTTATATTTTCTCTCCACACAGAACATTTCCTTAAGAATTCCATCACCTGCATCCCTTGAAGCCTGATAATATCTGTTGAACCCCCACTTCCAATCACTGCCCAACCTTCTTCCCTATCATCCATTTCAAGCAAAGCTGACAACTCTGCTAGTACAGAATCACCACTTTGTGTCTTCCCTAGTCTGAGTTTAGATCTTCTCATACTCGCCAACCGAAGCCAGAAGAATTGCACGTTTGTGAAGGAAAGTGGATCACTGCGACTAGTTTCACCACTTCTTGCCATTATTTGCTTAACATGTTCACCCAATTGACTATTACCAACATATATTGTTTCCAGCTGCAGACCTGCTCGTTTGAGCTCATTTATCTTATCATTGAATTGTTGGATCCAAACCAAGTTTTCACTCCCATAAAGGCAAATACTTTTGCCTTGCTCAACCTGACACATGGTACAATGTCAAATCTAGTAACATTACGTGAAATTAAACTGCTATAATCTGCATCAAAACATGCTATAATCAGACTCCTACCCAATAAGCAAGGAGAGGATTGATCTCATCCAGCAAAAGTTGCATGGTCAAATTCTGGTCTTGCCACAGATCTTCCTCTTTGGAAGCTGAAAAAGGGTAAGCTTTGGCTCCCCAAATGTTGATCATATCAAGAGCATTGTAATTCGTGACCTTCCCTCTTGAATCTAGAGCCACCATGATGGGCTCATCCTTGTAGTTCCATCTTTCCCTTATGTACTTGATCACTGCTGGGCTAAGTAACCTTGGTTTCCGAACAGCATGCCAAGGCAAGGAATCTGACAGAAAATTAAAACTACTTTCTTCAGCTTCAGTCCATGAATCAGAAGATGGAAGGGGAATCCACACAATCTTATAACTCTCCTTCAGCCTCTCGTTCAGAGGATGATCGCATGTTTGCTGGACAAGTAAGAATAGATCTACAGGGCTGAGTAACTGTGGTTTTGTGATCAACAACAGAACTAACTTGTTTTTCAGCTCAGACACACTTAACTGTTGATAAAAGAGGATTAAGATTAGAAGATTTCTTAGTCTAGAAAGAATATATTCGCAAATTGCGTCTTCAGAAATATTTTAACAAATCTGAAACTAGCTAGAGCTATCATCACACTTCCCGAAAACAAACAAGAGTGCATTAGAAAAATCCTACCAATGTGTTATTCATTCAAATTCCACCTATGCGTATAATTTAAATTTATAATTCTTATGTTCAAAAAATGAGAAGTGTTCTCATTACGTATATCCCAATATGCAAACGGAGTTTCTTATTTAAGAAATACTTTAATATTGTGAGAATTGAGAATAATGAGTATAGACTATTAGGTTTTGATTGGATGGTTAAGATTTAAACATAATGATTCTATTAAGTAGCTATGTGATCACTAATAACTTTACAAGAAGGGTAATACTAGTGAAGATTTAAAGAGCATAATACCTTTGTTTCTGTGGAGCAATCCTTCAGTGGCAAGTAATTATTTGAAGGAAAAAATAAAGTGAGAATCTTCTGATTATCAATGTGATCCTCACGAGCAAGATCCAACAGCCTCTGATACAAGTTTCTCTCTGAAACATTATAAATCACTGATCTTAGTACATAAATCATAATTGTTTAATAAACCTGTCATTAGAAGCATCATTATGAAGCTAAAAAATAACCTATTTCTTCGTAACACAGATCCACCTGTCTTCTAAGATTGCAGCATGTACCACTTAATCTATACGCCAAACTCGAAAGCTCCCAAGCAGCAATTATTGCTGAATCTGAGTACCTGAAATGTGTGGATACCGAATACATCAAAATATCATCCTAGGCAATTTTTTACGTGCTTTTCAAACTATCAGCAATTATGAGAGGCTATTCAAACAAATTAAAGAATTATGCATGCTTGACAGTATTGATCTGAGCCTCAGAGAGAAGAAACATGCACTTGCTCATGTGGCTTGATTGTGAAGTCCTTGACTTGGGAAAAACATGCTAAACAGCTTCTGGCGATCCAGTATGCAGCCTCGTATATTTGAGACTTTGTGACTCGGAATATATGATTTCCGTGCTCAACATGTTGAAGAGGTAAGTATTCAAACTTAATTATACACATAGCCACATCCATCATGGTCTCAACCAACAAGCTCAATGCCTTGATTTGTAGCTTCAGTGGCTTTAAGTTGCAGGGAAGCTGCTTAATACTTGAAATTAAAGCTGCCAAACTGTTACCACGATGTAGCTGCATAAGTTGCCAAAATTCACCATATCTTACAGCAAAAGCAGCAAGCACTAGAACTACTTTTGCATCCCAGCTATACTTTCCTATCAAATCAAACAGATTTATGACCCTTGAGTTAATATCACCTTCACCAGAGCATCTGCAGAGTATCTGCCAACAAAATAGATACGTTAATCATAAGTATAACAGCAAATGCATTAACTCTCATTGTCAAAACATCAAACATGTAGAATACCTTGCATATTTTTGTAATGATGAATCCTACCGATTCACTACAACCAATCGTTTCAATTTCAGTTATGTCATTCTTCTGAAAGGCAGCAGAATATAAATTAGAAGTCACCTGAAACAAGCGAATAGAAATTATAATCTGAAAGCTTCAATACAGGTAATATGAGTTCTATGCCACACTCAGTTTAATGAATTTCTTGTTAGCGATAATTTTAAAAATGGTATGAGACTACATGAGTTTATGGCTGCAGCATGAAGGGTGTATCAAGGTGGATAAAAATTACTATTATTTTGGAAGAATGAAACATAATGTTGCCCACAGCAAGAAGAATTGCCTCAGAATCCAACCTACGACCATCTGGATCATGTGTCAGGAGGAGCTTCTTTATAAGATTATCACGTTGCATGTTTGAAATTAAGAAAAAAAAGGAACTCAAGGTTGAAATGCACCAAATTAGCATGCCACACTGCAAAATTTACGAGGTTCTTCTATCATTGGATAATTCTGTTGCTATATTTCTATTATTTTGATCTGGCCAAAACAGAAAGATGATGAAAACCATCAACATGTCTCTAATATGCTATTCAAGTATTCTTATTATGCTTATGCTAATTTATATGTGATGATGAGTCTTCCCAGAGAAGATTTCCAAAGAGATATAACACATATAAGTTCAAGTACACAAGACATTGATACCACTTATAACTTAAAATCTTAAAAGAATTAGTTTATGGGTTTTCATTGTAATATGATGTTCAACTTTCTCATTTTTATTTAATGTGAGACTTAGACTCACACTTAGATTTACATCGTTATAAACAGGGAAGGAAAATGTGTTGTTACTTTTTCTTTTCCTCTTTCACTTTATTTATTTTGGTATTAAATTACTATTTCTTGGATTTGTGAAGTGACTGTGCTGCTCGGCCTGAGAATCAGATAATTGACATATCCATCATGGGAGCCACAGTTTTTTCAATACAATCCGAGATTATTATAAAACTGGATTATATAATCAAAGAAACATCTTTATCAAAAGGCAATATCTTCTTTTCTCTTTCTATACGAACTTCTGAAAATAGTTAAATCAATGCAACTGTTGTTAGTTTTTTTAATTAGAGGGACAGGGGAGCAAGTATAATACTTTTCTTTATGCTTTTCTCTTCTCATAAGGCAAGTAAAAGAGCTTTGTCTTCTTTTTTGAAAGATTGATTCTCAATTTCTCACATCACATCACACAAACTTCATTCATTCCTCGAAAGGCATTGGTTCACATCATGGTGATTTTGACAACTACTTCATTTTGTGCTAAATTTTAGATTACACTAAATATTCGCAGTCCGATCTTGGGAATTTGATGCAGACTTAATTGAAATGGGAATTTATAAAATTTGAAGAGTCATATTACAATATAAAATACTAGGCATCATATAATTACAGTTTGAATATTATTGTTAAGAATTTTTAAAAATTGTAAAAATATGAAAGATAAAAGACATGTTAAAAAAAACTTATTATTTTATTTTATTCATACTTTCTTTCTCAATCTATCTATATAAAATATATATATATATATATATATATATATATATATATATATATATATATATAACAAAATATAAAGTCAAATGATTTTAATAATTTCTTCTGAACAAAATTTACAAAATTATTAATCCGATATTTTTTTCTTTTCAAATGCGAATTTAAGTGAGATGCATATTTAAATGAGTCTGGCCTTAAACGAATGTTTATTGTACGTAACTTTTCGATCGTATCACTGTAATCCATTTGACCGATACCATTAATTTAGCTTCAATATAAAACAAGGCCAAAAATCTTTTAATGTTAAAGATTATAGACTAGAGAGAATCTATTAATGTTAAATTTAATTAAATTGTTTATCGTATATCCTGTACACTCTCACATGAAATGTTTTGTCTTGATTGTTTTAATATGTTTTTTATTCTTAAATTTTGTATATAAAGACATTTTACTCTTTGGAGTACCTTATGTTTGATATATATTTAATATGTAAAATCTTTTAATATAATAGTATTATTTTTCTTTCATTATTATCATTGCGTGTGTTTTTCTTTTATTATTGTGCAAATAATAATAATAATAATATAAGTTTTGTACTCATGCTCGCATATGACTTTCTATACACATAAACACATTTAAGGCATCGTTATTACATTCTGCATGTTTCTCTTCAAATCAATTTAATATCATATTAATTCAATAATAATTGTTTAACATAAAATTTTACTCTTGAACAAAATTTCTTATTATATATTCAATTGGTTAAAAAATAATTTAATTTAATAATTATTGATTTGAGTATTAAATTTATAATATATAAATTCAATAAACTTAAACAAAACAAATGATTTATTTATTTATATTTAATTATTATATTTGAAGTTTTATGGTATATTTATATATTTTTTAAGTTTTTTTACTATTTAGGGAGCTAGTTAGTTACCATAAAAAAATGGTATTTAAGCTCTTTAATGATAAAATAAAACTATCTACGAATTTTTTAAATATAATTTTGTATAAATAAAATTCAATGTAAATTAACCTCTCTTATTTGATCTTGGCTCGAATTTCGTATTTAAGAAGAAATCTAATGCGAACATTGATTACGTTCTGTTTCATGTATTTTTTAAATTCGACCCAAATACTCCTAACAAGTTTGCATTTAATCTCTTTATAATTTCGACATAAGAATAAATGATAAATTATTTTAGGTACCTTCCTTTTTATAAGAAAATAACATTTCCAAGCCCTAACCCTACTCCCCCAAAATTTGAAAACGGTGTCGTCGATGTTGTTCGGTCGCCGGGGTAGCTTCCGACACCTCTAATTGTGTCGCCTGTGAACACCCCGTTATCGTTTCAAGTACTGAACAAACAATGTAGATTCTCTTTTCTTTTCAGTAATCTTGGAATTTCAAATTCGGTGGTTTTGATTCGTATCCAGGAAAATGAATTTCAATTTGCTATGGCATTTGTAGGGGTGCTGTGAAATTGAATATTCGTAATTGTTCGCAGAGAGTGGATGGCGTGGCCGCAGACCCGGAACCTGATTGGAGTTTTGACGATCTTGTTTCGGAACTCAACGATTTGGAGACGAAGCTCGCTAGTGCTACTTCTTCCAATGAACGTTCTATACCTTTCGAAAAATCAAGAACTCGGTACTTATTTTCTCTCTTTCAACTTGTGGTTTGATTTGAACTGTGTTGACGGTTGAGGCGTGTCCAGTGGGAGAGAAATTGACAAAGGTAGAACTTTCGTATTGCGGGCCGATGAGTATGAGATGGAGGACTCGGAGAGCGAGGATGATGATCATGTGGACAAGGCATTGGTAGTGGCTGGCAATGCCAAACGGTTCACTTGTGATGAAGTTTATCTGAGGTGCTCATTTCTTGAACCCTAGATTTTTTCAAATATTTTTGAATAGGGAGAAAACTTAGCTACAGTTATGTAAGCGCTGGTTCTTCAGTTATCCGAATAGAATTGGGCCTTCACTTTGGTAATTTGCATAATGAAGACTTACATTAGGGATTATGAAGGTTATAGAGGTGAAGTGAAACCCTGGTTCTGATTAGAGAACAATACAGAGAATACCTAAGGAACTGTGCGTAAGTTATGTCTGTTGAATATTGGAAATGTCAACATGGATCTTTTTTATTTTTAGAAAACTTGTGGTCGTCTTTATATTGGGTGTTTTGAGAGTAATGTTTGCTTTTCCTTTGGTGTTTCAGTGACAGTGATGACGATTCAGACATTGTTTCTGGTTTTGAAGTGCGACCTTGCTTGATGGATGAATTGGGAGAGGTAGAAGGTGCCTTGTTTGAGTTGGCGCAGGAGCACCAGCTTAGGGTTAAGGTGAGGTATGGTGTTGATTGATGTCAATGCACTTGTTACCTGTTTGACTTCTCTGTTAAAAGTTGAATAATTTGTCTGGTGGATCACTGTATAACTTGTGATAATTGCGAATCAAACTCATGGTTTGTTTTGTTATGTGGTTGACAGGATGAAATTAGGAATAAGATTTCGGCATTGGAGACAGCTTTGGTGAATGAAACTCAAAATTCTGCTTCTTCCCTCCTTCGAGTTGAGAAATATAAAGAAGCAAGGCAGGAATTGGATAAAAAGTTTGACACTCAATATCAGCGTAGGATGTAAGATTTCATTATCTCCCCACGCCTCATCTCTTCTTTCTAGTCATTATGATTTTTCTTCTACGTATCTGTCTTGGATAATGTGTTGTATTTCTATTTTTCTGTCAGACTCTTTAAACAGTAGATTGGTTTTATTAGTGTCTATTTTTTCTATTTGTTTGGAATGTGGGCATAATATGTTTTGCATTTCTCTTTAAAAGATACTGGTGAAAGGATATAAGATTAACCTTTTTGTGGGAGGAAGATTGTTGAGACAAAGGAAAGGGTAGTGAAGAATATAGATGAAGAAGAAAACATTATGAATTATTGTAAAAAACTGCAAACTGATAACTGTACACTGTTTATACAGAAATACAAATACTAACTAACTAACATAACTAACACTATCTCTTAACATTCCCCTCAAACTCATGGCGGAGAAGTTGGTAACTATAAGCTTGTCCCTTGAGACTGCAAACTGTTTTCCTGAGATAGGTTTGGTTTGGTAAGGAGGCCAGCAATCTGAAATTGAGCAGGAAGATGAATAAACCCAACTTGTTTGCTAAGAACTGTCCTGAACAAAGTGAAGATCCAATTCAAAATGTTTGGCTCTTTAGTGCATGCGAAGATTATCTGCTAACAAATAATTCCAACATTTTTAAATAAAGACATATCACTTTTAGCTGAATGAAAATCCATTTGATAAGAGTCTAACTTGGTGTATGGAAACAGGACCTAGGGGTTTGCTTTAGACCATAGATAGCTTTGTTTAATCTGCACACTTCTCCTTTATCACTTGAAGTGAATTGTGGTGGCTGTAGCATTTACACGGTTTCTTCTAAATCAACTTGTAAGAAAGCATTATTGATGTCAACTTGATGAATGGGCCGATTGAAAGAGATTGCAAGAGTAAGAACAATATCGAGAATTGTTGGTTTGATAACATGACTGAATGTTTCAGAGAAGTCAAATCCTTCTGCTTGATGAAAGCCTTATGCTACTGATCTGGCCCTGTGACTTTGAAAACTTCCATCTGCATTGGACTTAGATTTAAAACTCCATTTGCATCCCATGAGGTAAATCTACAAGAGACCATGTGTTGTTAGACATAGGAGCATTATACTCTATTGCATAGCTTTAAACCACTCAGGTTTATTTAAAGCCTCTTTTCCCATGGTAGGCTCAATTGTAGGATCATATTATTTATGTATTGATAGCAGCAGCATAGGTTCTATAGGTTTGAATATACCAGCCTTAGCTCTTGTAGTCATAGAATGCCTATTTTTTACAATTTTTTCGAGAACACAACATTAGGACCTGTATGAAGCTGAGATACATTAGGAACTGAATATTCATTTGTATAATTTTCATTCTGTAATTCAGTACCAGAAACAGTATCATGTTGTTCACTCTCCAATTTTTTAGTGCAGAAGCACTTGATAATCACTTGACAGCTGTTCAACGAGACCGTGAACTCAGATCACAAATAGAAGAAAGGAAAATAAGAAGTGACGCAGCAGCTTATGAAGAGGCCAAGAGAAAGGCTGCTTTTGAAAAGCTGCAGCAAGAAAAGGCTAGAGCTGAAGCAGAGGTACCGGAACCTTTATATTTTAGTTCATTGTGCTAGTTATTTGTCAAATTGTTATGCATGTATGATTTTAAATTTCATTTGACATGATGCTGAAAACGCCTGATGAGGTTTGTCATCATACGTTACAACCTTCTATCTTAATTTTATTTATAGAAAGTACAAACTTTGGCTCAAATGCCCTTTCATTAATTACTTTCAAATTTTGTGGGTGCAGGCCAAACTTGCTGATGAAACAAAACGAGAAGCTGAGAGAAAAGCAACAATGGAAGCCAGAAAACAGGCAGCAATGGAAGCTGAAAAAGGAGCAGCAGTGGCAGAAGCTGAAAAAAGAGAAGTAAAGGAAGCCAATGAAACTTCCAAAAGGGTTACTTCTGGAGGGACCCAACAAGCTGCTGGGGATTCAACAGATACATCAAGCGTATCCAATGCTGAAAACAAGGAATATGGTAATAGTTTTCTTTTACATTTATGATATATCTTTTCAATGCCACTGTTAGTTTTTGATGTTTTCCTGTTTGTCAACATCTAATATGCAAGAATGCTTGCTTTTTTTCAGACCATTAGTCTATCACTTAGCTGGAAATTTGCTTTTTCTTGCCATATTCTATTCTAAAGAAATTGATTTTCTACTTGTCATATCAGCATTGTTTGGTGAGGCTACCTGCATAATCTGGTGTGGTTTAAGTCATTTGAATGTTCTATTTTTACCTTCAGTTACATCATTGTTAATTGCAGAAGTTTCTTTTATGCACTCTGTCCAGCCCCCTCCCCCGTTTTAAACCTCTTCTTTCTTTTGTTCTTCGTTTGGTGCTTTGCTGTGGAAAATAAAAATATTGATGCATTGAACCACTAGACATACTTTATGCTGGGGTCTCAGTATTAATTTTCTTTCTATATAAGATATACGTGCAATTCAATGACTATTTTTTCAATTGTAAATCAAAAGGTTCACCTGATTATTGTTGTTTTTATTGTTTCAAAAGTGTAGGGTTTAGAAATACTTAATGAAACTAAATATGAATTAAAGAATAGTTTTTGTGTGCTGATGTTTACATGTTGGATTGATTGGAGAATCGGGGTAGGGGGAGGGACAAGCACTTCCACTTGTCCCAAACTGGATTCCCTGTTTGAATGTTTAGATCTATTATCTATTTATTGTTAGTTTTTACATGTTTTATCATCCAAGAAATCAACCGACTTAAAACAATCTTCAGGTAATTTATATCGAGCTGCAGCAAGTGCTTTGAATCTGGAACAGGGGAGACTGCAGAAATTGAAAGAGCTATGTGAGAGAAACCAAATGATAAGATCAAGTTCTAATAAGGTATTCTTGAAATGAGATCTCCGGGATATTCATCTTAAGGTTTTCTAACCTACAAGCAATAAGCAATTTTTGTTGATTGTTTTTATCATATTTTGTAATTCAATATTATTCTAGATAATATAATATATATTTTTAATGATTCTTATGTTCACCTATCTGAGGCTTGAAATTTTTGCAGCACGAGGAAATTGTTTCTGTCTATCTCACTTTATTGACTTACTAGCACACTTTGTGTCTACATCTGTTCAGGATTACACCCGGCACGAGGGTAATATTTCCCGGAATATAAGGCAAATAAGGGGTGTAAGAGACAATGTTAGGTAAAGGGAATATTTAATTTTGCTAATGCATACTTTAATTTATTAATTTTTCATCGTTCCTTGTACCTTCAATTCTTTTTAAGGAGCACGATTTTATCTAATTGTTCTTGTTGCAAAACTGTTCAAGAAATGTTTCAATGAAGTAGCAAACAAGAATATCTATGAAATGTAGACTGTTCAAGGATTTTATTTCCAATAAAGGCAATCCTTATCCTTGAACAGGATCTTATTAATACATGTCTGTTTACTCTTTTGAAAATTCTGTAGGTCAAAAGCCAGCGAACTGATTAAACTTTTGAATGATCCTCAATATCCTCAATCAGTCAGCATTGAGATATTTGCTAAAAAGGTAATTTCATATTATTGACCTCTACTGTCTCTTTCTTTCTGCTTTACCAGAACACAGCCGGCAGTAATAATAGATTAATCTAAACACTAAATTTGAGCGGCTAGAAACAGTTTTAAAAAACTTTGTGGTCCTTCAAATACTGTTTAAGAACTAAAATCTTAGTTTTTTAACATTTTAAGGGACTAGAATAAACTTTTTTTAAATGGGATCAAAATCAGAATTATCCTAAATTTCAAGAACTGGAAACATAATTAAGTTAAGCCTTATTATTAAAACTGGGTTCAGTTGTTTGTTTTAGATGTGAACTTCTCATCCATTGACAGTTTAAAATACTACTGATAAGTTATGATCCCCCCCCCCCCCCACTGCTTTGAATCCTTATAACAAATTATATTTAAATAACTTCTTTTGTTATATCTTTTCCAGCAGTATTTGTCATATTTGAGAATGTTTATAGATCAAAATTAATCTATGTAAAATGCCTACTTCATTGGTTTTTATTTTTTCTAAAATTTGTATCAGGAAAAGTAGTGTTCAGGAAAAACTAAGTTTATCCTGCTAGTTGAGGTTGACTCCATGGTATTATTTCACTCGGTTATAGGCCAACTTTTTAGAGATATTATTTACCGTGATATTAACTTCATTGTCATTCTTGATCTCCCCTTTTATAGAATTAAACATGCAAGCTTCTCTCCTCATATACCTTTGTATAGCTGATGTAAGACAACCGAACACCTTTCTTTTGGCACTTGATCATGAGTTTTTTCTATGTTAAAATTAAACCACATGTTGGTCCCTTGCTTTGCTTTGGAACCTATCTATCAAGCCCTATGATTAATGATGATCAGATAATGTGGCTAAAATCCATATAATTTTGACTTTAAAATTATCGAAATGAGGGACAAAATCTTTCGAAAAATTGGAATGTTACCTATCTATGGTTGTTAGTAGACAAAGTTGCCAACTAACGACATACCACGCAGGTTGTTTCGTACTGTGAAAACCCCGGGAATGCTCCCTTTGCAAGTGCCTATGTCATCGTTCTTGTTACATCTCAGGTACAACATCCTTAATCCCTGGCATCCAGAGAAGCACAGAATGAATAGATATTTTTTAAAATACAATTATTTATTTAGTTTTCAATGATTTATCATTTGCAAGGCAGATTCCACAAGCAATGGATATTTTTCTTGCTGAGCTTCACATGGCTTGCCTTTATACCGTTCCAAAGCACCTGCTTTACAAGAAGGTACCTTCGTGTTGTACAGATTGTGGTATGGTTGTGTGATTGAGAAAGCAGTGAATTTTGTATACTTGAACTCTCTTTAGAGTTATTTTGAAGGTGGGAAAATCTTTTTCTACATAAAATTCGTTTATTAGTCATATGACATTTTATCTTAATAACAGGTCAGGCCCAATTTTTCTGAGTTAAGCAAAACGGTTATGTTTTAACTGTAACTGCTACAGTGTAGACATTAGCTGTCGAACTTTTCTGACACAACAATTACATTCCACAAAGAACGATTATTTACTTTAGGCAGAAACGATACTTTTGCAATGTCAGATATAGATATATGAAAAATCTCTTCTAATTGGCCCTTGCCCTTATTCTTCGCTGCCTCAAATATTTCAACTAAATTTATTACATTAATCATTGATGGAGGGTAATTATGTATTCTAAAAAAGGATCACACGTATTCTTCAAATATAATCTAAAAAATTTGGGGTTGAATCTGTATTATTAATTTTGTTGTGGCCAGACCGCCTTTCAATCAAAGGAGGCATACTTCAGAAGTATTGGTTATCGAGAAGTGGATGGAAAGTTGGAGACTACAGAAGATTATTTAAAGCGGTTAGAATCATACATGAAGGTGTATGGTGCACTGGTTCAGGTCTGTCATGAATATCAAATTTTGAGAGATTTTCATTGACCAGATTTCACTGAGAACTTTACCGTGTTTATTTGTTTCAACAGACTGAAACTACAAACGTTCAAAATTTCCACGGCTTGCAAGAAGGTTGGGCTTGGCTCGCAAGATTCTTGAACACACTCCCAGCAAATCACTACACAGCTGTTTCGCTCAATGCATTCTTGCAAGTAAGTAATCTAGAATTTTGAGGTACTTTTTATGTATAAATCTGTAAAAGGTTAACAAATTCTACTTTCTCAGATGGCTGGATTTGCTCTCTTTAAAAGATATAAATCGCAATTCTTGAAGATGCTGAACGTCGTCTCTGAGAACTTTTTAGTTGATTTGAAATCACGGAATATATCAGAGTTGACGAAGACGATTACGGAGATTCAGACTTATATAGAAGATAAGAAGTTCCTTCAAGAGCCAGAAGGAAAGAGCCTGCAGTCTAATTTGTTATCTAATGTGTATGTTAATTATTGAAGATTGAAATTTTTTACTTTAATAGAAAATAGGTTAGGGAAACTGGCGATTGTTTTCATTTAAAAGGTCAGGGATTGGGCAAGCGTCAGCAAAGGCTTATGTATACTCAGTATTTGAGCAACTTTCATGTATTTTATTCTGATAAACTAACAATAGTTCCTTTACCCTGAAAATGGAAGGATTCATTTACATATTATTTGAACTGACGTTATGAGGAGTACTTGTGTGATTTAAAAGTTTTATGATATAAGCATAATCTGTTCTTAATTTGTTTCAAAAGACAATGTTGGGAAACAATTTATAGCTCATACGAATCCACTTTAAGAGTGTGTTTGGATTTGAAAATAAATTTGAGAAAAAAAAAAAGAGATGAAGGTGAGGTTATTTTTATTAAAAAAAAGATTGTGTGATTTGAATAAATCTGAAATGAAAGTTTGTATATGATGGAAAGAGTATAATAGATTAAAAAAATAGTTTAAGAGATAAAGTACAATAGATAAAAAAATAGTTTAAGAGATAAAATTAGATGATTAACATTTTATTTTTTAGAATAAATGTGACATAAATTTAAATGTAAATATTATTATTATGATTTTTATTTTTTATTATTATCATTATATCAATTATTGTTATTGTTTCTGAAATGTAGCATAGTTTTTTTTTTTTCTCAAATACAGCAATGAGGCGTAAAATGGAGGGAGAAGCATAAAAAAACGAGGACAACATATGTGCTTTATTTTTTTACTTTTGTCACCATTTCTTTTCATGTATGTTAGGATTGTAAATTCATGCTCTGTCGTTTCTGCGCCCACAAACACAGGCTAAACTTATTTCCTCTTCAATTATAAAAGAAACCAAAGTATTTATACGGTGAGTATTGTTTAGAACAATGCAAGCATTTTTTAGACGAGTAGTTTTATTTAAATACACGAGGCCTTCACGACACAACTACATATTTACAACCAACGGGGAAGGCCAATTCTTTATGTAAAAAACTCCTCCTCATCCTAACTGGGCATACAAGTTTTGCCCAAAATTGTGAACTGATGAACAAGAAACCATTCAGACCAACTCTCTGCACATTCTTTCGCAGCCCTGTTTATGAATCAAGTTAAATTCATGACTCAAAGCAAATCAACAGAACATTCACTTTGTAACCTTCTAACTTCATCAAACTTTTATGACTAACCTTATTCTGGAAAAGAGCTAAATTTCCGCTGAGAGCACTTCTAAAGCAAAGCTATCTAGTAAAGCTTTATTCTGGTGTTGATCGTGCTCCGGCAAATGGGACAGAATTCGAGGTCTTCTCCACACTCACAACAAGTCTGTAACAAGAGTAAATGCGTTGGAGAAGGAAAAAACTTAATATTATGCTTAGTCCTTTTAGTCCTTTGCATAAAGCCTTAAATACAATAGTCAAGATGAATCACCTGATGCCCACAACCAAAGGCCATATCTTTCGTATTGGTGAGACAAATCGGGCAAACCTTCAGTAAACCAAGTCATGTTAGTATGTAAACCACTATTCAAAGCAATACAAAAATGAAAATTTATCGGTATTGTTAAAAGGTGAACTTTAAACCTAATTTAACCCCACAAAATCATAAGGTGAGTTTTGCACTCACTTTATATACTATAAAATCGTCTTATCTCTAGTCAATGCATGATTTCCAACAATTATGATTATATTATAAGTAGAAAGATAAAGTATATCTTAGTTTAATCGGAAAGACGCTTGGCATGGAGTTGAGACCTTATTATCATATAAAGAACTTGCAGATGCCTCCGTGTGAACACTGTGGTCATAGCTAGTGCGTGTAGGTGCACTCTGCTGAAAACTGTTTGATCTTGTCGGTTTTGTGCTGATGCTGGAAGAAGTCCTACCATAAAGAGGTGGGGGTAGAGCAACCCTATCTGGTGAATGACCCCTCCTTGCACTATTTGTATCAATGGAAACATGTAATTTTCAAAGAAAGTTATGGTTATTAACGTTACACCAGAAAAACCCAACTTAAGATGCTACTACAGATACCATTTTTAATGTAATGAAATGATATTTAGTACCCCAATATGCCATGCTCTATGGTTGCCTTGTACTGAGAAGGTATCTCCATCAAAGCTGAAAGGGCAAAATCTGTCTCTTTTCTGCTTGAGTCTACATTCCTTGTCATTATTTCAGTGAAATTAACAAACTACATGCAGCCATATAAAATGTCACATTTCAGTATAACAGGAAGATCTGAACATGAAAAGTTAAAAAATGACAAGTGAATTACACCAAACCTGAAAATTGTCAAATGCTCGAGAAGGAATGTTATCATCAAATTCCCTCATCATATCCCATGGTCCATCTCCAACTCCCACCAAAACTATTGATAGTGGATACTTACTGCAATTTAAGAGAATATAAGAATGCAGAACTGTACTCCGCATGCCAGAATACTAAAATTTTACCTTGCTTTAACTATTGCATCTATTGTGTTCTTCTCTTGTGGACTTAAGTTGCCATGTTCTGTGTCAACACTTCTAGTCACCTGTGATAAATACCGAGTATCAGTTTTTGAAGCCCTGGAAGAGAGCAGAAACAATGAATATGTACAACATGTGAACATGTGATCTTATGAGCCAGTGAGTACAGTAGATGTTAGCATTTCCAAGCAAAAACCAAATGAACATGTTGCAATTTCTTCATTTATGGTATGAAACTTAAGATGACTGATTCCAAAAAGTGCTTAAATTCAGCTTAACAGTGAGAATATGAACTAGAGAATTACCTGTCCATCTGCAATTATCAGCAAGACATGATATTGGCCACCACTTTGCTCAACAATAGTCATAGCCATTTCAATAATAGGGGCAAATGAAGTGGGTCCTGTCACATGAAGGTGGTGAGTAATGATGAACCTAACTAAAAACTTCTAAGATAATACGTAAATGAAATACCTGCAAGTTTGAGGTAAGGAATAATTTGTCTGTATCGTGATAGAACTTCCTCAAATCCATTGCAGTACCTCTCTTCCGAAAAGAAACTAAATACATCTTGATCATGTGTAGACGCTGAAAGAAAATAGACAAAGGAGAAACACAAATCATGTATGCAATCTGTACACTAGAACAACTTCATTGGAAAAGTAGTTAGTTTTCTGTCGGACATTACCATCTCCAAATCCAAAACAAGGAATCAAGTTATCTTCATCAAAAGCAGATAAAGTTTTCCCAATAATAGAAATTGCTTGCTCATACGGGTTTTGGCCACTTCCAATGTCATGCAAACTTTTTCGATTGAATGACCTCTTCCCTGATTTTCAGAGTAACATATATACTTATTTAGCATTATAAACTCGTCACAAAATATTCAAGAATAAAATTGTGAGTACGAGATAACACCTGTCCACTCATTGCTCTTTGTGAAATCAATGCCAACAATGAGATTAGAAGATTCCAGCCCAGCATTTGCAAGTGCAGCAGTAACCTACATTCATTACTTCATTTTAGACAAAAATATAGTGTATTTTCTCTATGTAGTTGTAGAACTTCTATCAATTTCTGTTATTTTTCCCTTAATATGTACTTGACAGCTAAAGCACTGATACATGATGAGAAAACAAGAAAATAGCAGCATCTCTTGAGCCACTTCTTTCCGCTGATCTTGTATGTGTAAATTCTATTACATGGACTACAAGTCACCAACACAAAATCTTAAGGCTCAATGTTTTTCTTTCTTTGTTTTTCTTTACATGTCACTCAACATTTTCATTTCTACTCGGTATAGAACTTTTGGCTCATATTTGAATTCCTAACATTTTTTAAAAAAAAATAAATCTTGGATATAACAAAAAGTATCTCTCAAGTTTATTATTACACTAAATCAGATTGCTCGCATAATTATTTATTAAAACAACTAAAAAAAAAAAAAAAAAACTATTTAAGAGCTCAAATATTTCCGTTCTCATAGCAGAAGAGGCAAAAAGGTGAACCCCGATTTCAGGCAGAGCAATTCAAAACCCCTTTTAGACAACTAGATGGTTCCCTTCCTTTTATCTTAGTTTCTATTTTTCCTTTGAACTGTACTAAATCGCGTTCACATTGGCACAACAGGGATATTCTTGTTTAACATAAGTCAATGTTGCAAGTTGCAACCCCCAACAAGACAAGAGTCAATTATAATGACAAGAAGCAAATCAAAGGAGATGGAATAATTGCTGATAAGATATTAAGAAAAAGAAAAAAACACAAAAACACTGTTACATGCAATGATCAAATCACCTCATCCAAGGAACGGTAGTTATCAGCTATCCTTGAATACTTCCTATCCAACTTCCTTTTTGGCTGAGCATTATCATAAAATGGAGTTGGTGCTGATGCATGCTGGTGCTGAGGTGTTTGATGAGAAGGATATGGTGATTGTGGAGGGTATCCACCATAGTTGTTATTATCCCATGAAGATGAAGAAGCACCATACTCATACCTCCTTCCACTTTCTTTTGAACCCTTGCCCCCCATAACAAACTCCTTCACAATGAACACCAAGATGCACAGAACACCAACCAAAACTGTCCAAGTCTCTATCTGCAACTCCAACAAAACGCACACATCATGTTTGTATATATAACTCTGTGAGGGAATCAAACCAAAATAACCAAAAGGGACAAAAGCTCACAACTATGAACTGAGAAACCAATAAATTTCTGGGAAACTGGAAAAAAAAACTTGAGGGTATGCAAAATTCAGCCCAAAATTGGTGAACGAAATTTCGATTTCGAGGTCAGAAACACCGACAGCAGACCAAGAAAGACAGTGAGACTATTTGATGTACCTCCGGATTCATTGTTTCAACAAGAACACCAAATCAATTATGACAGAGAGAAGAAGAGTGCTGTAACAAGGAATCTAGCAAGGTCAAGTCAACTGTGTTCACCCTTTTCTTCCACTTCAAACAACTTCTTTAACATCATTAGTCTATGTTAACAACTATTAAAAAATGAACCATCTTATCCTACAAGAACTATCTATAATAAAAATATATAAGAAAAAAGAAAATAATCAGACCAGACATTTTTACATTTAAACCATATTAGTGTTTGATAACCATTGAAACGAAAGATAAACACTGTAATACCTCGATGAAATCATCTCAATGATTTTACAGTAAAGAAACAGAAAAGCAAACAGAGAAGAAATAGTAAAGTAGCAGAAGAAACAGAAAAATAACAATCTAATCATAACTATATAATCTTATTTCTAATAATCTATACTTACAAATATAAAAATGTTATAAAATATGGTTTATGCATAACTTGCTTGAATTTTTCCTTCATTTTAAATGGTTCTTTATGTTGATTTGGGGTTTCATGGGAAATTTCACATTTAATTGTTTGTGTCATGTTGACGAGTAATCAATGATTGTACTTTTCTATCATTTCCCAAAGTTGACACGAAATGTTCTTAGTTTATTTATCCATAGAAAAACGAACATTGCAATTTTTTCTCTGTGGATTCTTCCTCGTTATAACAGGTGTAATACTTTTTGCGTATAAGTTGAATTTTATGTTTAAATAAAATTGATTGCTTCAAAAGCATTTTTGCTGTAAGTTTTTAAAACGGAGATTAACAACAATTTTTTTTAATGTAAAAAAAAACAAGATAATAGATCGAAATAAAAGTCACGCCATCTCATTAACAAAAATTCAATTAACAAATGTAAATTTTTTTAATACTTAATAATCAATTAAAAATATCTAAATATATAAAAAATAAATTTAAAATTTAATCAAACTTTTTTTAATATATTATTCGGACTCCTTCACCTATATATAGTAATACAATAATAGAGTCTTAATTCCATACTTAAACTTCTCACACTTGTCAAATACATAACCGTAATTTGTTCTTTTTCTTTTTCTTTTCGTTTTTGACTTCTTCCTACATGTTAGGTTTCGAGTTTGGTAAAGATTTATTCAGGTTTACTAGCAGATTATTTTAGATTATTTTAGGAGTAGATTTAAATCTAACTCAACCCTATAAAATCAACTTGTAAGGTGAGGTCACTTATATATTAGAAATTGTTTTATCTTTAGTCAACATGAGACTTTCAACACATCCCCTTATGACGAGGTATATACATTTTGTACGTGAGACTAGAAATTAATGGGTAGTTCATTATCAGTCTGATAATGGGTGGAACACAATGTCCAAAAAATCTCGTTAGGATTGACTGTTTTTAAACAATGACTCTGATAACATGTTAGAAATGGACTTTAAGCCTAATTCAACTCCATAAAATCAGTTTTCAAGGTGAAGTCACTTATATACTAGAAATTGTCTTATCTCTAGTAGATATGAGACTTTCAACCTTTTAGCAAAGCAATATTAAAAGAAAAAAAGATGTTTAACTTTGGTCAAAACTTTGCTTTGGTTACTCCCTGTAAATGACACATTTTTACTTGGAAACTTTTCCTGAAAATGTGACATTATTTCAAGGAAAGTGTGGTAGCTTTCAAATTCAGTAACCATCTTGAAAAAGTTGCAACCATCAATAAGCCATTGTCAAATGACAAGTCCAGCAATAAGGAAAAAGAGGACAACCCCGACTAATTTGAACTGCTCAAAAGAACATTTTTGATAAATTTATATTTTAAAGTTTAGATATGACATCTTTTGAATCATTAATTTGATTTACATTTTAAAATATATAATTAAGAAATAATTATTATTAATAATGAAAAACACTTTAACTGATCAAATTTTGTATACTGAGATATGGTATTTATATCGAAATATATTTGGTATACAAAACATACTTTAATTATGACTTTATATTTAATATTATGGTTTACCTCTACATAAAATTAAGGTTTACATATGTTTTGGAGAATGTTATTATAGCAGTTTGGAGGGTGCAAATAACAATGTCCTTCAACAAGCTTCTTAGCAACTGCCTCGTCATTTGTTAAACAATTTACAATAATTTCTTCTTGCATTTCCATAAGTTTGTTCTTGTATTTCTACTTTTTTTAATTGTGTAATTTTAAATGTAAATTTTATAGTTTGACATATATAATCTAAAATATATTTTTTATTTTATATTTCAAAATATATAATCTAGAATGTAATTGTTTTATAATTTTATTTTATTTTATTTCTGGTTTATGTGAACCTTTTAACAATTTTGATATTGGAAGAGAACAAAGATGGGGTGGTTGGATATTTTGTGAAGATGAATAGTAATATTAGTGGTATTGTGTAATGAGATCATTCTGTAATGTAATGATGTGATTATGAAGATATGATTATGAAGATAATTCTATGGCGGCTACTTTGGACAGGTCTTCTCTGTGGTCCACAAAACTTAAACAATTGTTTTCTTTTTTTTTAGCCTTTTATATTTTATTTCTTTTCAAGACAAGAGATGTGTCTAGTGTTTACACGTTTCACTTTTCTTTCAAAGGTTCACACTTATTTTTTATTAAAGATTGTTCACATCAGATACAATCGTTGTTACGAGAAAAACTCAAGTTTCACATTAATAATTGAATTTAAAATCTCTAACTAAACTCTAAGGTAAAAGGATGGCATAAAAAAAACCAGGGGATAGCTTGCACTCTAATCTTAATCCATTCACCTCCACAGTCATTGATTACTCATCTTAATTTCATGATTTCAATTCTGTCATATCAATATTAAGTATGTGCAGAGTTGATTCTATTTTATAATTGGATTTCACGAGGCAGCAATTAATAACATCCCAAAGATGGATTATAAGAATAAAACTTCAAACGTTTTTTGCCTATAATATACTGAAATCAGGACATACAGCCAGCATTTGTGATGATGGTTTCGGTAATTTGTTCATATATACCAAAATTCTGCAAAAAAGTGACATTGTGGGACAAGCTTGTTTCTTTAAATTCCATTGTTGGACCTTAAAAATGCCATTGTTGGACCCAACGCACTACATCTCATGGCTCTATGAGACCATGACCGCGTGCTTGAGCTCTCTCCCCTGCTCCAACCACCATCCTGCGACAGCTTCGCCTTTTTTGCTTCTAATTCCTTGCTAATTTCTTCCCAGACGTCTACTTCCCCATTTTCTGTAAGCAAATTCACATGTTTAGCGCATCAAAATGTTTTAATGTTTCTACACCATACACTCCAAGAATGGCAAGTCTACATTACCTTTAGCAGGGTTAAGAACTTCCTTTTCTGTCTGGCAACTTCCCAGGGTAGTTTGATTACCCTTAAGTTTTTCATCAGTGCTACCATTAGTTGCTTTTGTTGGATTGACAAATGCATTACCAGAAACGACTGCAGTTTTCGATCCAAGATGGCCATGCTTAACCATTCGAACATCAACAAGTGATGCATAATCTATCTGTAGAAGGAAAGCAGTCATATAAGCTACAACACAAATAAAGTAATTGGGAAAAAAATAAAAGGAAGTAGCTTTACCTCTAAAGAACCATCCTCCTGATAAGGGGATGCATCAGGCTGTTCAAAAGAAGATGCATCCTTCTCTGTTTCTTTCTTAAAGTCAAAAGGATATTCTAAAACCAGTTCCAGCCAAATCCTTTTTGTTTTAGCATCATACTGAGATATTTTTCCAACCTGCAAGGACATAAATGAAATACATATTAAATTAAACCTCCGACACAAGATTTTTTGTGATGAAATTCAAAAGCAAACTTGATATGTACCCTAAAGGAGGAAAGTTCAGGAGTGAAAGACTCTGATAGCTCGACCAATCGATAAGCAATTACATCGCCCTCCTGCAGTGTATGATCAAGTTATTAAAAAGCACCAAAAGAGTACTATGCTATATAATTTACAGATTCAAAGCACAAAATACATATAAGTTGAATTGTTAACCAGAAGCTAAAAGGACTCCTAACTTGCAGCCATGGGTTAATTTTCAAATGCTCTTAGCAGAATGAGAATTGTCATAAGTACACATTAGTTAGGGGGAAGGAAAGAAAAACACCTTAGGCAAACCGGTATAAGGTTGAAGCTTATCAAAATCTACTACATTGAAAGTGGGTTCCTTTTCAGCATTTTCAACTGTAGCATACTCTTGACTGGAATGCTCGTAGCCATCATGTTTATGGAATGACATTCTCTCTTTACCCCATTTCTGGCCCTTCTTCTTGTTGGTGATTCCATTCCACTGAAATGTTTCCTGAAAGATCCAGATAACATTTACAAATTGATTGAAATAGTGGGGCAAAAATAATTGCATATCTCCTGATATTCAAACACCAAGAAGATGAATCTCTATCTTACGTGAGGTTTTGAGAATAATACGAAACTAACATGGAAATACAGTTGTGCACCAAAATTTATGAGTAATTACTCAACATGATAAGTTCTAGAACTTCGAGCTATTAGCCTTTTAGTGAGAATCAATATATCAATATACGGATTACATTACATGGTTCAAATGCCAAAAAATTTATAACAAGTCATATTGATTCCTAAGATTACCAATCAAAAAATAATCCTAAAGAATTTTGTTAGCTTCCTCCCACATCTCTGATACATATCAGGCCTTTAAGAAAAAAAACTAAGAAAAGGCTGTTTAGTAAATTTTGTACTTTCCAATCCAAAATCACTTCCAAGAGAAATATTCTTTATCCTCCATCAAACACTAAAGTCTAAAAACCAGAAGTTCAAATGCAAATATAATAGAATGCATATGCATTTCTTTTGGGCAAAATTAACAATATTACTTATTTATTGACTAATTTATGATTGAGAGTAAAACACAGCTGAAATTGTGAATCTTTTATTGAGGGAAATCAAACCAACCACTGAAAACTGATTCTGCGGTACTGCCTGATCTTGATCTGCATTAAATAGACCATTAAACATATATTAGATCATGAAAGCAATCAATTTCTACTTCATAAATCTTTATAGATGAGATCTTCATTCAGACCTTTCTTAAGGGGCTCAAACCGAATGTGCCCTGGTCTAATCTCCACAGGAACAATGTCATCATCATCATCTTCTTCACTCTCTTCGTCAGATTGTTGATGTTCATCAGATTTTTTATGCACATCAGAAGCAACAAAGCTGTTATCTTTGATAGGTAATACTTGTGCGTCTTTTTCAAGTACTGTAGTCTGGTGGATCTGCCAATTTGAAGAGAAGAACATTTCCTTTCAGAGAGAATGGTAATACATTTTGTGAATAGCAAGGTTAGACAAACGACCTTCAAGACAACAGGTGAATGATTTAAACCATTGCAAATTATGAGGCCTAGGCATCTTACAAACCAAAAAAATGTCAATAACTCAACAATATCAAATGGAGCTAGAATCCGTAAGAACTGTTATCCAGGTCATGGGAATGGCAGCAAGACAACAATTCATTACATATCATATAGAGAATAATGTGCAGGCAAATGGCAGAAGCCATATAACAGTTGAAATATATAATGCATTTGTCAAATGCAAAAGGATTTCCCTAAATTAACCCAAAACTTCAATTGGCCAGACTGAGACCAGCCAAAGATGACAAGAGGATGCAAGAGATGAACAAACATCAACGAAGGTGTTGAGTCTTTCCTTGATCCTTATGCCATAACTGCAAACAAAGTCGTGATTGAAAATCCTAGGAATTCCACAACACTAGCACTAAAGTAGAAACTATTTAAGAACACTGTTCATTAGATCCAATCTCATATAAAAGGTAATATCTGCATCATTATAGAACCAGTTCACCTTTTCCTGTTTCTCCTTCTGTAGCTTTAGTTCCCTCAGCCATCTTCTTTTAGCTTTCTTCCGCCGAGCACTTCTGCTAGGCAACTGAAAGAATAAAATAAAACCAATAAAAGTAAAGTGTAAATACTTGCAAGTGATATGAAGTGTCCACCAAGATGATTCCTAAAGCATTGAGCACCCCTAATATCATGACTGGAGTATTTTTACTGACCAAATACTCAAACTGGTTATCTATATGCATGGGAAATCATGTTCGTCCTCCAAATATTTTTAGATATCAATGTGGTCCTCCCTTCGTTGTGTAACATGAACATCAATTTAATCTCTTGATGAATTGGTGTATCTTCCTATACCCATTTGATTATGTAGTCAATTTTGTTCCAGCACTACTGATCAAGGTAATTTATGGGCAATTTTAATCTATGGCTGCATCAAGTCCTGTTAATATGCTTCAAGTGGAAATTAAACACGTGTGAACACATCCTATCAAAATTCATTTTACCTTCAGGGAAGGAAGGAGACCATAAGAACAGCAGCAATTAGAGCCAACTTAGCAGTAGCCTCTAATTTGACTTGAAGAAATATACTTTTATTTCGCTAAATTGTGGTATCTCTGTTTACAAGCCAAAGAATCAAGCTTAAATCCACGTGTCACAAGAAAAAACAAATTCTGAAAGGGACATCATGGAATTGTTATATTTACGCTTCTCAGGTGTGAGACTATGAGGGGACTCAATAGCAAGATGCGATAAGCCTAAAAAACTTGACTAGGATAGACTCTGCATAGCTTCAATACCATCTTAAGAAAGTGAAATTGAAACCTAACTTAATCTTACAAAACTAACTCAGTATATATATTAATTATTATCATTTGGTCATATCTCTAATCAATGTAGGATCTCTAAAAACAAGCATTAGTATGTATTCTTCAACGTCTGGTGCAAAGTTTGCGGCCTCTCTAACCAAGCCCCCAAACTATTTGCCTAAACCACTAAACCAGCACTTTTCTCAACCAGGCTTTTAAGGTTGCTTGACTCTATGTTTGATTCTTGTGCCTCTGCAGCTTTGTTTGTGTGCTTTACTTGGTTTCCATCTCATCTCAACATTCATCTAGCTAGACGGGAGTTCATGTGTCATGTTTTGTACTGGTAGTAGGCACTAGGCACTAATACAATATTATATGTTGATTTGTTTGTCATTTATGACTTGTGAGTTACGAGTTTAGTAAAGGTTTAGTTATTGACTTTCTTATGCTTATTAATCCGTCAATATAAATTTAAGGTTTATTAAATATTTAGTGTTACATGGGTTCGTTTCTCTTATTTATGTTATGCTATATGCATCTATATCTATATGAATTTTAGATATCTTGTAGAATCTTGTGCATCAAGTTGTGATCCCAAAAATTATGATTTAGCATTCCCTTTCCAAGTCTAGGTAGAATCTCAAGTTTATAACCGTGGTTCAATGCAAACAGGATACATATGTATATTCCAAAGAGGTGTAAATTAAGTGTTACCTTTTTAGTTCCACTTTCATCTTGAGGCTGAACAAACCTATACAACAGATCAAAGAAAAATAAGGAAAAACATTTTATATTTCTGATATTTAGTAAACAGACATCCTCATTATAAGGGGACAGGGATCTAAAATTGAATGACAATAATAAGAGGAACTGAAGAATCAAACAATCTATACATAAAATAAAAAGGAATATTGTTTTCTACTCCATCAAACCACACCTCTTAATCTACAAACATAGACATATAAACAAAAAATAAATAAGATAAAATATCACCAGACATGGATGCCAAAAATTGTCAATAAAATTATATCAGCTGGTTCACTTGCCCAGAATACCAATTATGCACTGTGCAATGAACAATCAGAGAAGGAAAAGATACACCATTGACATGTCATACAAATCACAAGTGTGATGAAAATGGACCTTGTTTCATCACTTGGACAATCACTCTTGTCATTCTTCTGTTTATCAAGGTTGCTTGGCCTATTTAGCTCGCTAGATAACTTGGAAGACTTCTTCTTGTCCTTCTTGACAAGACTCAATTGGTGATCAATAGAGCCTTCGTTTTCCTCCTCGTGGACCTCAGGAATGACTGACAAGTTTTCAGAAGTAGACAACTTAATCTTCTTCTGACTAAATGTCAAAGATAATGGAATAAAGTCAGCAAACCAGATAACGTTTACATGGTCCAAATAACTACTTCCAAAGTTCAAAAACAAGGAAAAAAAGAAAAAGGTTTCAAAGAGAAAAGGGAGATCCCTACTTAATCTTACACTAAAAACAAATGAAGTTAAAACAGGAGCTGAAAATTGATACATAGATTATTATCATAACATGGACGAACATATTTCAGAAAGCATCAATACGAAAGTTACTTGAACAAAACTAAATCTGATGGTCGGGCAATGGTTAAATTAAATCCTTAGCTCACAATACCACAAGCTCATCAATGCTATGGAATCCTGAGCCAAAAATTAATCCCATCCCATTGCAGTAATGCGATCATAGGATTCCAAACTAAATACCCGTTATAATAGTAAAAAAAAATTTCTCCTGTTTAACTTCATTACTTCCTAGCAGGAGCAAAAATAGAAAACAAAACTAGATAGATTCCATAACTATCACAATTATCTAAGCTTTGTAGCAGTAACAATATTTGAGGACAGAACTAACCTAGGGCTCTTGAGCTTCCTTGGAGCTTTTCGTTTCTTGGAGGTTGTCCCATCAGATTTACATTCCACATAATCAGCATCTTCTAGTTTGTCATGGTCATCCTCTTGGGACATGGTTTCTTCTGCTCCAGACTCTTCTTGAAAACTCTCATTTGCAAGAACAAGGACATTTGGAAGTTCTATAGCTTCACGTCCACCAGGGGCAGGGGGCAGCATTGCAGGTTCATCATCAGTCCGTGTGCTTACTTTTCTTTTCACGCTACGACATAGATGACATGGATGCACAAGTAAGCAGAAACACGTTAAAAAACACAGAAGAAATAACTGTATAACTCACCAGATGATATCCTTGTCCTTCAGAATGCAAGTGGACTCAAAAGATGGTATAACAAAACCATCCATCTACATTAAAATCCAATAAGAAAAGGAATCACCACGGTTATCCGATAAATTTCAATCGTCAAAGAAAGAGATAACACAACAACACGATAAACCAATCTAATAGTGAAATCGAGATGTAAAATTTTAAGAAATTTGTTTCGAGATGGTTGAAAATGAAGATGCAGCAGCAGAACAACAACAACGGAGCATGCATATCCAAACATACAGATAGGATGATGCCGCGGGGACAGGTGCGGTGGAGACGGAAAGTGTTGTGCAGATGAGAAGCAACATCAGAAATGGTGCTGTGTTGGGGTTTAAGCAGAAACCAACAACGATTCAATCCTTCCTTCTTCTTTGACTTGCTCAGCATGCCTGGATCCTCGAACACCACCCGAAGTCTCACCATCTCCGCCATCGCCTTCAATGTGGCGCTGCTGAACCAGATTTTCCGGCCACCGTCGATTGCTCTCTCCGGTCCCTTCTTAAACCCTCGCTAAGCCTGTGAACTTTTCACCCCACTTTTATATATATATTTAGTAATTTAATAATGAAACCCAAATTTAATTGTTTTTTAAATATTGTTAGTCCATTTTTAAAATTATAAAACTTTTTTGCCATTCTGCCAATTTTTCATTCTTATCTCTAAAAATTAATGACGGATATTAGGTCTAAGTAACATTGGAATAGTAGTGGTACAACAAGATGGTTACTATCACAATTCACAATGATAGTAGTATTTAACATTTAACATAACATACAATTGGAAATAATATCGCTGGTTTAACATACAATTGGGAATAAAATTGATGGGTAGGTGAGAATTGAATTAGAAAACAAGTAATTATCTGTAATTATATAAATCTTTAAAATTAAGTTTTTTAAATGTTTATAAACACAATAATAATAATAATAACATTTTTTACTCACGAAATGTTTATAAACACAAAATTTGTTGTCATGCTTATTATAGAGTTATAGAGCTCCTTGACAAACCAACATCATAACAAAAAAAAAAATGTTTAATTTTTCTATTTTTATATATATTAATTTATTTTAAATATGTATCTTCCATTTGAGCATATGTTACCTTTGTAGGAATGTAGTTTTCAATTATCATATTAAATTCCCATCTTTTTAAGATGTTTTTTAAACCCAAATTTAAAAGGTCAACAAATTATAATTATTTTTCTTAAACTTGAAAGAAACGCCATTAGTTTGTTTAACATGGAGAATACGCGTACTATCAAAACAAAAGCTGCATTAATAATTTGTCTTTTTTATGCAAAATACTCCTTTCTTGAAAAATACTATCACCTAAACACATAAGTTTTTCTATAAACATTTATGAGAGAAAAAAATTAACTTTTCTTACTAAACTAACTAATTTTGTAATTTTTTTATTTTTAACATAACTGATTAATTTTACTTTATAAAAGTTAATCTCATTTTTTTCTTAGTTTTATCTTTTAAAAGTGTTTATAGAAAATTTCGTTTAAATAAATTTTCTGTTATAATGACTTGTCTAGTTTAAGATACAAAAAAATTCTTGGAGTGTAGTATATAAATAATTTGTATCGTTTAATATAGAGGAAAATTATTTTCAATTTTGGTAAAACCCACTAACTTGTTTATAAATATACATTATCTTCTTTCTCGATCCTTCACTATAATTTTTAACCAAACACTAATTTTTCCGACTTTTTTTTTTTCACGTAATGGAGAACTGAGATATTTAATATAATTATAAGTTCAATGAAATTTATGTGTAGATGAAAAATTAATTGCTTCGATGTGGGAGTTTTTTTTTTTTTCAAAACAAAAATGGAAACCTATGTACGTTCTCCTTCAGCCTAAAGAAGTAACACAATTAAACTACAATAACTCTTTTACCATCAATTGTTGTGTGTTAGATACAGAGAATTGGTTTGTTCCAATTTTGCAAGTTGGTTCATAGAAATCATGGAAGGTTGGTCAACAGAGGAAGCAAATTCTTGAACCAAAACGAGTAAACGAAGGGTTGTGTGAGTGAATGACGATGATACCCTCGCGTGGAGAACAGTGATAATATATGATATGAATAATAATAAATAAATAATAAATAATAATGCAATTGCTGGTTGTGGAAAAGAATAGAAAGAAATAGCGGAAAGAGGTGGATCTGAAATCACATGGGACTCACCCACAACAAGAAAACGTTGCTTTCTCCTGCGTTGGTAAGAGAAGAGGAACAAACACTTGTTACTGTTTCTTAGTTTAGTGATAGAGAGAGAGAGAAAAAGTGGAAAGAGAACGAGAAATTGAGAGAACTCACTCCATTTCGAATCGGAGCATGGCGGAGCTCCGCCACTCCTCTTCCCTCGGCAGCCGAGCAACCAATTCTCCAATGAAGCGTGACGCCATCGCCGTCGCCGTCGGCGGCGCTGGCGATTCCTCTCCGCTCATTACCGAGAGCCACCTCACCGACGACGACGAGCACGATCGCCACTCGTCCAAGGAGCGCGACAGGCATGTCTGCTCCTTCTTGAACGACGACCCTAGGGTTTCGCCTCACCACTCCAGGATCTCTCTGTTTTTCACCTTCCTTCTTATACTCGTTGGTTTAGTCTCCGTATTCACAATCTTCCATAAACTCGTGAGTCCTCTCTGCCCGCGTTTTAGATTTACTAATAATGCATTGCATCCATTTTCGCCTTTGGTGTGTGGAAAACGAAATTGCTCATCTGTAATTTCTACTGTTATTTTGTTTATCTAAAATTGAATTAAATTACCGTGGAATTTGTACGTGGAGTCAACAGATTGTTCTTATTTCAATTTTGATCTGCATTGTTCAGCTGGAGTAACTTCTGTTACGAGTAGCTGTACAAGTAATGCATGTATTTTATTTTTTATTTTTTGTTCTCATATAATAGTTCTGCCGGTGCAGTCATATTTCTTACTCTTTGTTTTTGGCGAGTTCTTATGAGCGAATTCGTGTTCAATTTATTGTAGAATGCCCCTTACTTGTGTAAAAAGGACGGCATTGTTCTTCATTGCCCACATGTAAGTTCTCATAAGGACCACTCCTTTGGTTTCATTTCATTTCCTCCTTTTCTGTTGTTCAATGACAGTGGTGTTATTTTCTCTTCTCATGTCCTCTTTGGTATTATTTTCAGGTTAAGGAATCGCCATCTCTTTGGGAAAATCCTTTCTCATCCACGACATCTTGGAGGCCCTGTGCCGAGCGCCGGGATGGCGTTTTATCAGGTTTCCACGGTTTTCTATGTTCATTAATATATTAATATATATTCATATATTTATTTATTTCACATCCCATCAGCATTGCAAGCCATGCCAAGACAGGGTATTAAGAAATTCAGTAATGTCGATATCTCTTCATTCAGAAGCTGTGAAATTTTAACATAATTTGCATTTGTCAGTAGCATCGAATAAGAGCGGTTATAATTGGTCTCGCTATATTGTGATGTTACCATTTAGGCATCACTGCAATGTGATTTTTTTTAATGGAGTGAATGGACCCTTTAAGATTTTTTATCACTCTCTTCATCCTTCATTAGAAAAAGGAAATTGCCAAATTCTTAAGTTAATTTTTTAAAACTTTTAACAACGGGTTCTAATAAAGTGATCTATAAATCAATTGTTTCATTTATTTCTTAATGTAATATTCCCCATTCATCTCTTATATGTTACCTGGACTTGAATACATTCATACTGTTGCTGTGTATGTTGTTTCTAGTATTACTGCTATTATTCACAGTACTTTATACTTCTATGTAGAGCTTCCTCATGAAAACGAAACAAACGGCTATATATTCATCCATGCTGAGGGTGGTCTAAATCAGCAAAGAATTGCGGTATGAGATATGTTCTTTCATTGTGATATTCTCTCTATCTTAACTTAGACTGTTTTTCTTTTCCAAAATTGCTCTTGAATGCGATATTTTACTGTTTGCCTGTATTTTCTTTCATAGCCATTGTTCTCTTGCTGACTGCCGCACCTGGATTGATGATTTTCTTTCCAATTGTAAAATATATGTGAACATAATGTTCTTCAAACTGTCTGATATAATTAGAAAGTAAAAGAATAAACTAAGAACAGTATTTTTTTTGCATTTAGTTTCATGGTGCACTTTTTCTTAGGAGACTGATTTATTTTGTTAAAGTGCCATCTCAATACATTTCCAATTTGGTGCACTAGAAAATTGCAATGCCAGTAAAATTACTGTTTTAAATTGGATCTTCATGCAAAATGGTGCTGATTTCACTTTCTTGTTTCTTACATTCAAATGACAGTCTGTGGAAGATTTAATAATGGAAGATTTAGCTGTCAGTGACTTACTTTCCAAATCTTTTAAAATGCAGATATGCAATGCAGTGGCTGTAGCCAAAATAATGAATGCCACTCTTATTTTGCCTGTTTTGAAGCAGGATCAAATTTGGAAAGACCAAACGTGAGATCTCTTGTCCTATTCCTTTTTTTTTTTTCACGTTGTTTAGCTAAGTTTAATTAGGTTAAATAAATAATTTGGTTCCTGCAGTTGACACTTTTTTTGTGTTAATCCTTACATGAAGAACTCTGCACTTTGGTCCTCATGAAAAGTCATTTACACGTTAGACCTACTGTTTATCCCTCTTTTATCATGGTTGTTTCTTACTTAGCAAATTACATTTGACAGAAAGTAAAAGGCATGTTTAACAAGTCATCAATTAGTTTTCTTGCCTAGGTTGGTAGATTTCAGAGACGGTCCTCCATTCTAATCATGATGATGCATTTCACGATTTCAGGAAATTTGAAGACATTTTTGATGTGGATCATTTCATTGACTACCTTAAGTATGATGTTCGTATTGTACGTGATATTCCACAATGGTTTACTGATAAATCAGAGCTATTTTCTAGCATAAGGTTTGATAGATTCCTGTACTTTTATTACTCTGTTGAAAACTAAAATCCCCAGTTGGTATAAGAGATGGGTAAATATTTCCTTTTTTCCCCTTAAAGTTTAAACATGAAATAATATGTCCTCAACCACTCTTTTTAATTCTGTTTTTATCAATGCACTGATTGACAACAGGTGTGATTGAAGTGCTGGGTTTTGTGACCACTGACCAAATAGCATGAAAATTATGAGTTTGAAGTTAGAGATTCGTGTGCCTTTTTATTAGAGTCTTTTGAACTCTTACATCTCACGTTATGACTGATAAGAGACAGATAAATATGTCAAGACCTAGTTAGCTTTTTGTTGGTTTTCTTTTTCATCCATTGACTGGCTATCTTTTGGTTTAGATGGAATTGCTCCTTCTTGTGTCAAATGATAATTATGAATTTAAAGTACTTGCGAGTTAAACATGTCCTAAACCGTTGATATTTTTTTTTTTTTGTTAAGAGGGCTTTGTGGGCAGAGAATACACAATGTTCTGTCTATATTTATTCTTTCAATCATCTAACTTCTTACATATTTCTCTTAGTTTTACGATATTGTTACCAATGGTGTCAACCAAGTTGTTTCTGATACTTGGTGTTTGCTATTGATGCCTTCTGTGGTTGAATACATACTTGTGTTGACTAACAAAGCAAATGTATCTTCTCATTCAGACGGACTGTAAAAAACATTCCAAAATATGCACCAGCACAATTTTACATTGATAATGTTTTGCCCCGGATCAAGGAGAAGAAGATTATGGCTCTTAAACCATTTGTTGACAGGCTGGGGTAGGCCAAGGATGATATATATGTTTTATGCCTTTTTTTTGTATGAATTGATTGTGTCATGATGTTTCAGTTTTTGTTTCAGATATGACAATGTTCCTCCTGAAATCAACAAGCTGAGATGTAGAGTTAATTATCATGCACTGAAATTTCTTCCTGATATAGAGCAGATGGCTGATTCACTGGCATCAAGAATGAGAAACCGAACTGAAAGTTCAAATCCTTATATGTATGTGACATTTGTGATCACAACCCTGACTGAGTTATGGGTGATTTTTTCTAGTGTCCAAGTGATTTAAGAATTTTACTGTAAACAGGGCTTTGCATCTTAGATTTGAGAAAGGAATGGTGGGACTATCATTCTGTGATTTTGTGGGGACAAGAGAGGAGAAAGTCAAAATGGCAGAGTATAGAAAAAAGGAGTGGCCTCGACGGTACAAGGTGGCCATCATACTTTTTATCAAATCAACACGAACTCTAAGAACCTTCTATTGGAGCTTTTTGATCACATTGTATTTGTTGAAAAATGCAGAATGGTTCCCATCTGTGGCAATTAGCTCTACAGAAGCGTAAGGAAGGACGATGTCCTCTAGAGCCTGGAGAAGTGGCCGTTATTCTTCGGGCTATGGGCTATCCTAAGGAAACTCAAATTTACGTTGCTTCTGGACAGGTTTATGGTGGACAGAACCGGATGGCTCCACTAAGAAATATGTTCCCTAATCTGGTAAGGCTTCTTCACTTCCTTTCTATTCTGTTTATTTTTTATTGATGAAAATCACAATCATTATTATGTAGTGAATGAAGTGATGTTATCACACGGAGTTCTAATGTCCGTTAAGGCTATCAAGCTGTTAAGCTATGATGCAATGTTCTGTTGCTCTATATAAATTTATTTATCCATTATAATATAGCAAATGTAAGTCTGTTTGAACGAGCTTGTCCATAAGTTTTTTTAGGAAAGAAAAAATAAATTTGACTTCATCTAGTCAAAATTCATGTAAGAATTCCTTAGATTCTTTTGCAATGTGTTAATCTTTTCCCTACAACAGGTTACCAAGGAGGAGCTAGCAACCAAAGAGGAGTTAGATGGTTTCAGAAAGCATGTGACAAGCCTAGCAGCTCTTGACTTCTTAGTGTGCTTGAAGTCAGATGTATTCGTGATGACCCACGGAGGCAACTTTGCTAAGCTGATTATCGGCGCCCGTAGATACATGGGTCACCGTCTAAAGTCAATTAAGCCTGACAAAGGCCTAATGTCGAAGTCTTTTGGGGATCCGTACATGGGTTGGGCTACTTTTGTAGAAGATGTTGTTGTTACTCACCAGACGCGAACGGGATTGCCAGAAGAGACTTTCCCCAACTATGACCTCTGGGAGAACCCTCTGACTCCATGCATGTGTAGAGCCTGATTACAGCAATTTTATCAACGACACTGGGACTTTACCCAATGCAGTTGGGAGAAATATGCCGTTTAAGTTATGAATTCTATCTATCTCCAGGGTAAACGTCGGAATGCTGGCTCCTGTCAATATAAGCTTTGAGGTAGGAGGGGCAGTAAATAGAAATTTGAAGCAGAGATAATGGCTTGAAGGGAATGAGATTGGAATGTTGGTTATCATTTTAATGAACAGATTTCCTATTCTGAGTATTCTCGTAGCCGAGATACCGGGTGGATTTTGTCTTTTCGTCTAACATGTAGCCATTCCCCGATCACTTTTATTCTTCCAGGAAAAATTGATTATTTTTTGTACTAAGAAAATTGTGCAAATCATTAATGACTTACATTAGTAGGTTTATGTGATTTTACTATGCATTGGCAGGGTGATAAAGGCTTTTCATGATTACATAGGAGGATTTGGCTCCTTAAAAGTGCAGAGTGTAATTAAAGATGCTGTTGAAATTTTCAACTTTTTATTTTCTAAATAATTGATTATTATTTACACTTCTCGTTTAATAGAGGAGCTAAAAGTATCAAGTATTTTCAATCACGAGAAATGTAGGGTCGTTTCTGAATGTTCTATGCTGGGCAAGGAACCTGAGAATATGTCATGTTCCCCCACAACGAGGCCGTCCTTGAAACAAAGCCGCAACAAGTAGTACCATTGTTTCTTAGTTTAATGTTCTTATTCTCACTAATCTTCATTGTAACTATGGCAGAAAGAGGAAAAAAAAAGGTTTAACTATGCCAAAAACATTAAATATGTTGTTAACCTAGTCAATGTAAACGTGAGGGTGATAAGTCATAAGTAGATATGGCAAATAAATTTGTTCCTGTAGGTATTATCCGAACTCGTCCCCGTTTTGACTGGAAATCCCCGCATTGACTGGGTATGGGTATGGGAAATTCCTGATTTTTTCAATTGGGTATGGGGATGAGGATGGGGATATACATATCCCCGCCATAATACCCGTCCCCGCCATATCTCCATCTTCGTTTAAATTATTAAAATATTTACAATTAATTAAGTAACTATATATAAATATATATATATATATATTCTATTTTTTATTTCTTTTAATTATTTAGTTTGTTATGAAATTCATTCGCATCTCCAATATATTTTTTATCTTATCATAACCCTTATGTAATTATGTTAGAATGATGTATATCAATTAAAAAAAATTATTTCTAACATTTGAATATTTCTATTATTTTTTAATATTTTTATTTATTGCATTTTTCTTTCACATAAGAATGTTTAATACTCTCAATTTAAGTGTTTAATAACATAAACATTTTATTTACTAGGTAATATATATAAAAAGTTACTTATTATTATTAATTTTTGTTTCATTTGAATAACTTTTTTGTTTCGCTAAAACAATTTTTGTTATTTCTCAACTATTGAGTATATATGTTGATATTTGAAAAGTTTTCTTAGATCTCTAAGATTTTCATCTTATCATACTGTTAATTATATATTTGTTTTCCTTTGTGTGATTCCTTTCAATACTCTCCAAATTGTTTATAAGATACACATTTGTTAATTTTTTAATATTTTTATTTTTTGTTTATTTGCATCATGTAAAATACTATTTCGATATATTTTATCTAATTATTTTTTATTTTCTAACTCATTACAATCATACTTTAATTTTTTTCACTGTAATTGTATACATAATTTTTATTTACTACAATATAAAAATTTAATGTAATTGCTATGAATATTTTTTTATCACCATCCAACATATATTGGAGTTCAAAAGATACAAGATCTATGTTAAAATTTTATTATTATGGTTATTGTTTGTTCTTTGCGTCATTTTGATAAAGTGATGTATTATAACTTTTATTAGTGTATAAAAAAAAGATTCATTATAATTTAAAAAATTGAAGTAAATAAACATTTAAAATATATTTTAATTTGAATATTTTTCCTTTTATATTTTTTTAAAATAATTTTAAATTTTATCAACTAGGTTTCATTAATGTTTTTCATTAATGTTTGCAAATTTAATAAATATTTATGTTCTCATGAAATTTTATTTGGTATTATAATCTAAAATGTAAACAATTATAATTTATTTCAAAGTATTTGAAATTGAAGAAACAACCATCCTCCTAATATTAAATATTTGACAATATTATGTTTCTTTTAGCGTAATTTTTTTATTATTTTATTAAAATTAATTAAAATTAATATTAAAGTAGTAAGAAAATAGGTATGAGTATGGGTACGAGATTATACCCGATGGAGATGGGGATGAGACAAAAGTTGAATACCCGTTGAATTTGGATATGAGGATGGGAATGAATTTCTTTTACGGAAATGAGTATGGGATAGCGAAACTCATCACCGCCCGTCCTGTTACCGTCCCTACTCATAAGTGAATATTTTGTCGATACATGCATTTGTTTTACAACACAACACGTCTTTCTTTATCTTTACTTTTTTTTTCTTCTGCAATTTAACAGTATTATTCATCAAATTTAAACTTCAACGAAAGAATCTTTAATATAGCGTCAACAATTATTTAAAATTTTAAATATTTTACGGTTAGATAATGAGCCTGTTAAAGACATCAATAATAGTCTCGAAGTCCCAACTAACGAACTAAAATAGTGGATATTTTTGGAGGCATATAGACTCCGTTGAACTCTGTGACGCAACAGGGGCACCGGCGAAAGCGATCATGAAGTGTCTCTCCTCATCCTCCGTTTCTCTTTTTATTTTCCTTTGTCTATGTTTTGAGAGGTATATATTATCACGGCCTCATCTTACACTTTTGCGATAGTTTAGTAGATTGCGTGTTTCACTTGCATGCATCCTTTCGGAACGCATTGGAAGATAAGTCTGACCAGCAATCGCTTCGCTCGTTTCATGGTTATTGTTGATTGCAAAATTTTATTAATTACCCATAAAGTTTTTTTGCTGTTCCTTAAAAGGTTGTTCTGGTGTGTTGCTTTTAAATTTCAAATATAGCATTTCATCACCGCATATCTCTATGAAAAATTTTAAAATCAGCGTCTCAATTTCACTTTGGCCCTGGGCACTTTTCCTGCATCAAGTCAACCTATATTCCAGCATTTATGTTGATTACCATAAATAGTTTATTGAATTATTATAAACAAGCTTCAATTTGGAACTGTGTGTGGAATAAGTTTTAAATTTATTAGCAAGCTTCAATTTTTTTTCTAATTGCAGAAAGTAGTAATAGTGACTGTACTAAGTTGAATCCTAATTTGCACAACAACGTCCTAGTGCAAGCTCTCTTGATGTCTTACTCTTTGTGCCCTTATTCTGTCATATGATCATATCTAATATTGTCATTTCAGTGTGTGGACTAAAAATGTATCGGAGAGTGATCGACAGGAAGCTAGCATTCCACCAAGAGGTTGGAACTCCTATGATTCCTTTTGCTGGACAATATCTGAAGAAGAATTCTTGCAGAGTGCTGAAGTAGTTTCTCAGCGTCTCCACGATCATGGATATGAGGTACAGTTTCTGTGAGGAATTATAGCTTGTGAATGAGTTTGAATATGCTAGTATTACTTTTGTTATATATAGATACGATAACTTTCCTTCAAATTTTGTAGTATGTTGTGGTGGATTACCTCTGGTATAGAAGGAAAGTTGAGGGTGCTTATCATGATTCTCTTGGATTTGATGTGATTGATAAATGGGGGAGGATGCTACCTGATCCAGGAAGGTGGCCTTCTTCTGAAAATGGGAAAGGATTTGCTGAAGTAGCTAATCGAGTTCATGGCATGGGTTTGAAATTTGGAATTCATGTCATGAGAGGGATAAGTACACAAGCTGTAAACGCAAACACCCCTATCCTTGATACAAAAACGGTATCGCTTTGTATTTATGCCATAATTTAACTCTATTTCTTTCTTGCTTTTTTAAGGAAAGAAATCAGTCGTAACGAATGCCTCATTTAATGCATTTTATCTGCAATAGAACATTACAAAGCAGGAGCTGAGGATGTTGTATACATTAATCTGAAGTTTGACATTGATATCTTTCAATTTCTTAGGGAGGTGCTTATCAAGAATCTGGTCGGGTGTGGTATGCAAAAGACATAGCAATCCCAGAAAGGGCTTGTGCATGGATGCCTCATGGTTTCATGAGTGTGAATACAAAATTGGGAGCGGGAAAAGCTTTTCTGAGATCCCTTTATGAGCAGTATGCTTCATGGGATGTTGATTTTGGTAATTGGACTACTATTTTACATTCTATTTTTATAGTGCTCTATCACAACAAATTCATGTCATTGACAGAAATCTTAATGACTTCCATAGTTTTATTGCATCTGACCAATAAGTTTGGATAAGAAAAGCATTTGTATTTATTTCTGGTACAGCAATTGCATTTTTTTGGTTAAGATTATTGTTGAAACATCATTAGGTTGACTAGGTGTTTAATGGTCTCATAAACTTACATTAAAAGTTTCATATCTTATCATATCGCTTTAGATTGCCTATGTGTTCATATTTTAATTCAGGGGTTATGCTGAAGTAAAAAAACAACAGAAAGTACTCAAAACTATATCATGTAATTCAGAGGTTATGTCTTTCATTGACGGCTATTTTAACAGCCTTTCTACTTTCCACGCAGTGAAACATGACTGTGTATTCGGGGATGACTTTGATTTAAATGAAATAAGCTATGTTTCTGAGGTATTCTGGAGTTCTCCTGTCCTCCTACCTTCCGTCCCTCTTATCCTCATCTGAAAACTGAGATTGGTAATATCTTGAAAGATCCTTTGAAAGCTACTAATTACGTGTCATTTCATCCAGGTTCTCAAGGAGTTTGATCGCCCCATTGTATATTCTTTGTCTCCTGGAACTAGTGTGACACCAGCCATGGCCAAGGATGTCAGTGGACTGGTTAATATGTATCGTGTAACAGGAGATGACTGGGATACATGGGGGGATGTCAAATCACATTTTGATATTGCCAGGTCGTTACATCGTTATATTTTAGTTCAACACATTTGTATCTGTCTTCTTCAGAGTACCTCGCTATTATTTTATTTCTGAATCCCTGGTCTGTTATTCTATCATTATATCATATAACTTTAGTTATTTGATTCTATCAGGGATTTCTCAAATGCCAATTTGATAGGAGCAAAAGGTTTAACGGGGAAATCTTGGCCTGATTTGGACATGCTACCCTTTGGATGGCTAACTGATCCTGGTAATGAGCCGGGCTGCTATTTTCATTAATCGTTTATCCTTCCTCTATCTTCTGCCCTTTTTGTTGTTTTTTTAAACAAAATTTTTTTATGTGAAACCAGAATCTTGTGGCATTGTAAGCATTTTGTTTGCGTATAGATTCACTCTACTATGATGAGGACATTAATGGTTCACTGAAACTGTTAGATTAGAAAACTCAAAAGATATTCAGCAATCTCATCATGGAAAATTGCAACAAGCTGTTTAAGTTTGGACTCACGGGAAAATGAATTATGACACTGCATTTTCACTTTTTCTTTGTTTTTGGAAGGTTCAAATGAAGGTCCACATAGGTTTAGTCACCTCAATCTGGAAGAAAAGAAGACACAGGTATTTCTACAAGCACAGCTAAGTTTTTTTTCTGATATATTCGTGTGTTAACTTTAATTTGCTTACAACTGTATATGCATTATCAATAGATTGAGTGAATGTCTTTCTATCCCTTAGATGACTCTTTGGTCTATGGCAAAGTCTCCCCTTATGTATGGTGGGGATGTTCGGAAGATTGATCCTAGCACATATGATATTATCACAAATCCCACCCTTCTCGAGATTAATTCTTTTAGCTCAAACAATATGGAGGTATGTGAGCCATCTAAATTTTTTGTGGTGGGGGGAATAATATTTTGATCAAATTAGTATCATATTTACTTTGCCGCATTGGCAGTTTCCTTATATCACAAGTGTGAAGAGTGAAGATCAGGATCTTAGTTTGAGAAGAAGTGGTAAAGAAATAAAAACAACTTTCACCCATTCATTAGGCCTCACAAGGTGCAGCGAGTCAAAGGCAATGGGTTGGGCTAGTGAAAGGCTTAACCTATATCTTGAAAGAATATGTTGGAAAAGGAGTTTGGGAAACAAGCATCTTGCCCCCTTCTGTGTGCACAAAAGAGAACTTTACTTCCCGTTGTAATCTTGCTTATCTTTCTATGTTCAATTTTTCCTAACTCTGATATGAATAATAATGTTGTTAACAACAGAAATTGGTACTTGGATACTGATACAGAGATGAAGTGAGTATGTATCATCAAGGGAAACATCATTTAGTTGCAACAAACAGATTAAAATTTTGCTTGGATGCTTCTCCAAAACGAAAGCTCACTTCTAAAGAGTTCAAGAGAGGGACATTTTCTCCCTGCAGGTGGGATTCAAATCAGGTATGTTTAATCTATCTTTAGGCTTTGCAAGGGTGCAATGTTGCCCCAGTTTGTATTTTTTGCAATTTTGTCTGAGTTTTATACAATTCAAAGATAATCTTGCTTATGAAGTGCACACCGCTTCTATTCCAATCTTAATATTACTTTCACAAGTTTTTGTTACGTGAAATAACATTTAGATATGCATCTTTACATATATATTTTTTATGTATTCTGTTATAATATGATTTTTGAGTCTTTCACAGATGTGGGAATTGAATCCTAATGGGACCCTGGTCAATAGTTATTCTGGCTTGTGTGCAACAGTAGAGTCTAGCGAAGGTGAAATTTTGTAAATCCACACCACTTTCCAGAATGATGTTTGATTCATGCAGTTGTAGAGTTTCTCTAGTTTTTTCCTCCGATTTAATATTCATGATTCAAGTTGCTACTTTTGGCAGATACTATAAATTCTGGTGGCTTGCGCTCTTGGGTTGCTACAGGAAGAAAAGGTCTGCTAACAAAAACTACAGCTAAATTTTGTTTGTTTTGTTTCTGCAACTTCATCCAATCCAACAAACTGGAGTAGTGCATATTTTCCAAACACTGGTTGAGGTTGAACTAGTAGCATGTGACATTAAAGAATTCATTGGAGTTATTCTGTTCTAACTCTTAGAATTGTATCTCTGTGTAGGAGAAGTCTACATTGCTTTCTTCAATCTAAGTGAACAGAAAACAGTAATGTCTGCTAAGGCATCTGATCTGGCTAAGTTTCTTCCTGCCAGAGACTTCAGTTCTTGTGAGGGCAGTGAAGTGTGGAGTGGAGATGCTGTAGAAATAACAAAAGGGAAGTTATCAACAGCAGTGGAAATGCATGGAAGTGTGCTAATTGTTCTGAATTGCAGCTAAAGGAGAAAAAAAGGCATTTCACTGGCTAGCTAAAATATGAATGTAAAATGTGGTGTTTTACACACAAGTGGATGATGATTGCTGCATTGAAGGTGCTGTGGAAGGAAGAACACATTCTACTTCTTAAACTAAAATTAGGGTTGGAGATTTTCCTAGTAAGTGCCCACTAAGTGTGGTTACTGGAAGGTGGTGGAAGTACCAGAAAGCTCTGAACTGAAGAAGTAACCTATTTTCCATACTTCAAAAAGATTGAATCCTTATCTTAATTCTTCAAATCAACGCATTGAATAATTTTGCTATAAACATTAACAAATAACTTTAACTCTTGTTATTGAAATTCAATAACAGGCTTAAATCAAATAAAATCATTTGTTATATTTGAATATGATGTCAAATATTTAGTTAATTAAAAAATTAATGTATGTCTAAGGTTCTTTATATTATGTAATTTGTTGATGAGCATACAAAATTAAAAATAGAAAATATTTTTTTATTTTATCATTTTTATTATAAAATGTTTAATAATTTTTCTAAAAATGTTTAACCATTAATATTGATTCAATGTCAATTGATTTAGTTTTATTCAAAATTTATATCAAATTTCAAGCAAATTATATATAATTTTATATTTGGTTTAAATAATTATTTAATTAAAAATTAAATCAAACTAAACTACAGATATTTTCGTGTATGGTTAGTTAGTATTAGTAAAGAGTAATTGTAAATAAATATTATAGGTGTAGGTGTAATTTTAATTTCTTTGGTTTCTTCTATGATTAAATTTCTTTTTATTAAAATTCATGTATTTTTATTTTTCTTAGTCTAAATGTTTGCAAATTGAATTGCACATATTATTTCAAACTAAAAAAAAAACTGATTAAAAACATTAAATTTCACTAAAAGGGCCCCTTCGTTATTTAAAAATATAAAGGAACCTTCTCACAAAAAATGTAGTATACTGTATAGAAGTGCTTCATATTTTATTTCAAATAAGTGACGAAAGCCATTACATCATGACCAAGATTTAAGAGGATTAAACTAATCTGGTATGAAATATCCTCAATTAATTAATTTGGAAGGAACGCAAAAATTTGCTTTTGGTTCTACACATGTTTCATGCAAAGAGACATAACCAAACACTATCACTAAATATTACTTAAATAATTTAAATTTAATTAAATTTAAAGCTGATGAAGTTTTTTAATTAAATTATAACTATTAAGTGATTTTTCCGTCATTTATAACAATATATAAAGGAGATTCTTCTTTTTTATCCACATTTCAAAATATCAAATTTATCCTTTAAATATAATAATTTATTAAATTTTTAAAAATTAATCTTTATTTTACAAGTTTTTTTATAAAATTGGCTATTTATGCTTATTCCTTTCTTCTTTATTTATCAATGATTATTCTTTCATCTGTTTTTATATATTTCACTTTATTTTTAATAAATATAATTTTAGTTTATATATTAACTTAATAATTTTATAATTTTATCACATACTAATATAATATCATACATATTTAAAAAATTTCATACATAGACGTTATAACGCTATAACTTCTGTGAATACACTGGTCATTGATAAAATGGTTCTCAGTGAAATAATAATGTCACATGTTTTATATTAACGGTACTTTCATTTCATTTTATATTAGTTACAAAATTTCATATCTTTTAACGAAAAAAAAATATCAGAGAAAAGGAGAGATATATTACAATTACACTACTAAAAATAAAATTGTTTCACTCAACATACTATTTATCTAATAAAATAACATTCTGAATTAATTAATTTAAACATATTTATAATATAAATTATTATTAAACTTAAGAATAAGGAGAGATATTTAGAAAAGTCAGATATAGAGGAATTGGCGGGTTAAAGTTTCATTCTCTCTCTGTCTCCGTTTCTGAACCCTCACAAGCCTCTCACCTTCTTTCTCCTCTCTTCTCTTCCCTTCCATTTTCATTCCCTTATTCCTCTCTCTGCAACAATGATAAATCAATGATTTTTTGTTTCTTAAATTCCAAAAATGGTTTCATCAACTGCAGTTACAACAACCACCCTATTCACCCCATCATCATCGTCTTCTTCTTTTTCTTCTTCTTCTTATTCTTCTTCTTATTCTTCTTCTTCTTTCAGTTCCCCTCTTTCCCCAAAACCTAACACCTTCACTCCTTCCAAATCTAACGCCGTTAACGCCGTTAACGCCCTATGCACCAAACCCAAACTCCGATCCAACGTCGCCGACAAGCTAAACAACATCGCCTCCGAGTTCACCTCTCTCTCCCAACCCATCGACCGCGTCAAACGCCTTCTCCACTACGCCTCCCTCCTCCCGCCCTTCCTTGACGCCGACCGCGTTCCGGCCAACCGAGTCGTCGGCTGCGCCACCCAGGTCTGGGTGGTGGCGGAGATCGACGAGCGGCGGAGGATGCGCTTCCGCGCCGACAGCGACTCCGAGATTTCGAAAGGCTTCTGCTGGTGTCTGGTCTGGATTCTCGACGGCGCGAAACCCGAGGAGGTCCTCATGGTCGACCGGGAGGATTTGGCCGACGTCAATGTCGGTTTGGGGATGAGTCTCAAGGCCCACTCCCGGACCAACACGTGGCACAACGTTTTGTTCACCATGCAAACTGCCGCTAAAGATTTGCTCTGAATTCATTTTTTCCCCTCCCGCAAATTTTGTAACAATAGTTTTTCATTTTTCTCTTAAACTTGTCTTGGTTTGATCGCATGTTTGATTGTAGCAATTCAAATTCCATTGTATTGCTGGATATGTCTACTACTTGTTCCTTGTGCACCCCTTTTTCGAATCTCAGTTTTTATTATGCTGCTACTTTTTATGGTTTTTCATTATCATCTTGTCCTCATTGCAAGAAATTACATTTGTATGATCGATCACTTTCGTAGTCGGTTTGTTTGTAGTTACAGATGCTTGTAAAACCTAGACATTCCATGGCTGACATGTTTTTAAAACATTGATTTACGTGAGTGTGGTGGTATTGCGATTATGACAGGTTCCTCGATGGTTGGTGAAGAACAGATATGCAGATGATGATATATCTGATGTGCACATCTTGAGGTATTTTATATATTTACTCTTCCTTTTTTATTTATTTTCTTCCCCCCACTTGTTCTTTTGGTGATTACAAGATGTTGCTAATGCTTGGGCCAATAACCAAATTATACTTTAGTTGAGTATGTGTGATGTCACCCTAGAAATTTTAAGGCATGTTATGTTATCGTTGCATAAAAGTTATGAACTTTTTTTATCTTAGTAGTATACACTTTATTATTATATTACATATTAAATTTAATTTAAGATAATTATAGTATGGTATGTAAATTTTGTCCACTGAGAAATGCATAGGACATGTAAAGTTTCGTTCTGTCTTTTATGAACTCTTTGAAAGTAGTTTTTCAGACCAAACAGTTTCTTCTTCATTTTCTTCTGCCGCTGGTTTTTCTGCATGTTTGGTGGTTTTCTCAATTTGCCTTGTGATGCACGACGTATCTTTTGGATGATATTTTGACACAGTACTTTCTTTGTATTCTCAGAAATTATCAGGTCAATTTTAATATAAAAAATAATTTATTCAAGTAGATAGAATTTATTTATTAAAAGAAAATTATTTGTTTTAAAATAAATAAATCATAACCACTTAAAAAAACTGCTTATTTTATTACAAAATTGTAGAGAACAAATACAAATATATTGACCCAAAAATATTGGTTTTATATATTTTTTCGTTGCATGAAACATAAGTATATTAGGAATGTTAGCTTAAGAATTTTAATTGAGGTTCATCTGGGATTTAACCTCCCTAATCTATTATACAATTCATAGGAGATTTAGAAACTTTAGATTAGGTTGTAATTAAAAATGTAATTTGTTTGGATAGAAGTGGTTATTCCAGTTATGTATTGGATTGGTTTGAATTGTGAGTATAAGAAAAGGGAAGCAGAAAAGTCCAAACACATCTGGTGAAATCTGGATTATGACTTTATTGTCTTATTGTTTAATCAACGTAGAAATTAGCAGGTAGAACTACACATGATAAGCCTATGGGAAAATAATTAATTAGGAGTTCCTCTCCCACAGAAGGTTTCACCATGTTCTGGATTATTTATATTCACTATAAAAATTCTGGATTATTTATATTCACTATAAAAATGATTTTATTCTTATGTTCGTATTCACCTTGGAAACTGTGATTGGATTAATAATGTTTGCATTTTTTTTGGTTAAATGTTTTAAAGTTAAGTTTTTCTTTTATCTATTGCTACTTTTATTGAGAAACATATAGTTATTTGGCTGTTTGTTGATTAAACTTATGATAAATAATATTTTGGTTCCATTGTATATATCAACGAGATTTGGTCCTTAATATAAGATAAAAAAAAATTACTCAATTTTAAAATATGCAATAAATAGGACAATTATCTTTTGCTAGTCTTGTGTAACTATTTATCGTTAAGTTGTAATATTAAGAATTATTTTGACACTAGATTATATTTGCTGAGAACTAGTTTGATATTAAGTTACACCTAGAAATAATTGACCGTTTAGTCGTAGAATAGCATTTAATTGTAACATTTTTTTACATCTATCATTTTTTTAAGTAAATTATCAGTGAATTACTCATTTAATAACGAAAATTATCATTCTTGAGTTTAATTTTAGACATGTAATTATTCATAAAAAAATCGTGTTAAAGTTTACTCGGTTGAATTAAAATAATCTTATAAAAAGTTGATAAAAATATAATCTTATTGATAAAAGTTTCAATTTGGATAAGACAATTTAAAAAAGTAATTTATTCATTTAGAGAATTTGAAATCTTTTTAAAGAAACTTATATATTTAGACGAGGAAATTAAAAAAATTAAAATTAAGAAATTTTAAGAATGAATTTTAAATAACTAAAATAATAGAATTTTTTTTTTTAAAAAGAAAGAAATTAAAATTTCTTAAGTTGTGAAATTGATTATTAGTTAGGAAAAAAAATCTATAGGTTTAAAAAGTCAAATTCAACCCGAAGTTTGAGTCAGATTGGCTTGAAGGTTAGTAGAGTTAGGTCACTCAAAAGTCAAGTTTGATTATTCCAAACCGATAATTGAGTAGGGTTGATATAGGTCAGAGATTAAGTTTGATCGATTTTATCAAAATCAAGATGAGTTGTATAAAATTAAAAGTTGAATTAAGTTAATTTACGTTTAGAATCGTTATAAAATATAAATTAAATTATTTTATTCAAAAAAATTAAATTTAAAATATTTTAATTACTTTATCTAAATTACTTTTTTAAGAAATAAAGAAAATCTAATTATAATTAATTTAATTATTAAGTATTTCAATTTTTTAAAATTATTGAAATCTTTAATCTAAACCAGTGAGCGATATTGTGTCTGTGTATGATTTTTTAAATATGAATGATACTAAATAAATGTATCAACTATCAAACGGATTCAAAATCTATATAATAATGTATCAACTATCAAATAGTATATAATAAATGTATCATATATAACAAATGTATATTTATTAAAAATAAAATGAATAGAGAGAATAATTATTAATGAATAAAAAAAAGAAAAAAAGATAAACAGTTTGTTAGAAAATAGAGAAAAATAATTATTAAATTTAAAAAATTAATAAATAATTATATTTATAAAAAATATATTTGATATTATGAAACGTTCTTTATCGTTATAGATTCAAGGTTATACAACATTATGACATATGAATTTGATAAAACGATATTTATTTAGATCATACTAATCAAAACTATTTTTATATGTAATAATTGGACATGGTATGAAGTTTCAAATGTAGGTGGTCAATGTAGGAATAAGTGGTAGTTTTGGACATATTTTAATATAATAAAAAATTAAAAGAATTGAGAGAATTCAGAATGTCTTTATCGTCGTGTATCTCTATGCGCGCGTAAAAGACAAATTGTTCTCATTCTTCCGCCGCCATACATTATCGTCATAACCACCTTAACTATTTTATTTTTGTGTAGTGTGGTCAAAAGTTTGGATTCAACTTCATCAGTGTAATATTGGGAAATTAGAGGAATTTGGAAATTTTTTTTTTACAAAAAAAGGATGATTTTTAAATTATGAAATTTGGATGTCACTTTTAAATTTAAAATTATATAATTTGAAAGTCACGTTTAAAACTTAAATTACCGATTCAAGTTATATAATTAAGTATATGTTTTAAAATCTTAGATTGCACAGAAGTTTCAATAATAATAAAAAAAAAAAATACTTAGACAAAATGAAGATTTTAATATCTCCGAGGTGCAAAAGAAAAACACAGGGTGGAGAAAGAAGAAAGAAAGACAAAACTAAGCTAACGAAACTACAAACAAGCTCCTTACTAGTCAGTTTGTTTATGTACCTCCATAAATTTCTTATTGCACTCCATATTAAAAATTTCATTTTTATCTTTTTTTGGACTGCATGGAAAATGATTTTTAGGATGTGTAATATGACAACCAAAAAATTAACTTTTGATCATGTAACTCATAAATATTTAAAAAAAAAAAATAACTTTCAAAAGTAAAAGATAACTTCCAGAATGTATAATTTAAAAGTCAAATGTCTTTCAGATTATCTCATCCAAAAATTATTTTTTTTCTTAACTATCTCCAATTCTTGGAAGGCATCAGATAACACAAAATGAAATCTTTCTACATGGGAGTGCGGGAAGAAATTTATGGAGGTGCAAGAAGAAACAGCATCCTTACTAATGCTAAAAGAGCCCATGGACCTTGTTCCATTCCATACTTGACTTGAAAAGTAACTTTTGATATCAGAAAGGAGTTCTGATAAGAAAAATTAATATATAATTAAGAGTTAGAACAAAAGTGACGATATTTTGTAGGTAACCTAACCCCAACTTAACATAAGATAATACTATAAAAGGATCCATTTTAAAGCTAACTAAAAATACTATTTATAAATTAATTTATGAAAATTCAGAGAATTTCCGTGAGAAATCTTTCCATGTTTATTCACTAGTAAATTGTTTTTAACTTTAGAAATATTGTTTATTTTAAAATTTTGTAGGAAGATATTTGTGAAGCATATCCAAAGTTTTGTTACATATATGTCAAAATGTTTGGCTGAACAATCTAGTGATAGAAACAAAGCACCTATAAACTTATTGTTGGTGTACGAGATGTGTTTCACTCATAAATCTAGAAAATTGTAGACCTATTTTTGATAATTCATGCACAATTATTTATTTATTTACTCTAAATGTGTTGTATTTCTTAAAAAAGAAAAAAAAAACAATTGTAAAAAATTGAGGATTTATCAGTAAAACGACTCCACTGGGGATCGAACCCAGAATCTCTGGTTCCGTAGACCAGCGCCTTATCCATTGGGCCATGGAGTCAATTTGATATTTGGTTAATTTTTTTAAATTATCTATTATCTAACAATGATAATGCTGAAATATGAATTTCAAGATGTATTATCACTCATCGTTCCTTTTTTTAAATATCTGATCTTATAAGCACACAATTATGATTAATTAAATTGTTGGCTCTTTAAATAATTTAAACTGAACTCTGGCTATGGATAACCAAAACAATTTCAAAATTGATTTGAGTCCACGAACTGAGAAACTTATGAATCAAATTTTTTTCTAAACTGAAAATCTGTTTATTTTGTGCTATTTTAAAATGAATCCAATAATGCGTTTGATGGTTTAGGGGCTGAAGTAAAATAATTTTTTAAATACTTGCTTTAATATTTATGAAAAAGTAGGTTATGGTAATTTCTTTGACTATTTTTAATTAATTTGAATATTAATTATGGTATTACTATTGTGCCTAACTTTACAACAACTGGTTTGAATTTTTTTGTTCTTGCTTACTATTTCAGAGCATTGAATATGTTGGTCCCCTCACTATGTGGTGAGTTTTTGGCTATGAATGAAAATGGTGAAATTAAAAGAATGTGTACTATGGTGGAACCACAAAATGTACTTGGTTGTTATTTCTTATTTACCTATCATAAACTTTTACTTAGGTTTCACTCACACATATTTATCAAAGTGTAAATAAAGTTGGTAGAAATAACAAATATTAAAATAATAAAAAGTTAAACATGTTTCTTAATTTCTTCGAAATAAAATTAGAATTAGTTTATCATATAAATTTTGAACTAATTTAATCTTAAAATTTATTCAATATATTTAGTTTCAGAAATAAAACGACGTTAAAATTAATTTTGCTGAATTATTTAATAGTGTTCTACCATGAATAATGATGTTTGGACGCATTATTATACATGTGTCAATTGCAATTAATATTTTGATTAACTTTTTTTTTTAAAAAATTTTGATTCATTTGGAGTGTTTGTCTTGAAAAGTTTTAAGAATAATTAAAGTTTTCAATTTTTAATTTGATGTATTAAAAAAATAAATTTTGTAAGTTGTCTAAGTATTCTATAGATGATCAAATTTGGCTTTGAATTATTTAAAACTTTAATTATTTTGGAGTGTGTGTCTTAAAAAGTTTTCAAAATAATTAAAGTTTTTTTAATTTAATTTATTAAAAAAATAATTTCAATTGACACGTGTATAATAATATGGTCAAACGTTATCATTTACGGTGAAACACAATTAAAAATTGGATTAATTGTAATTTTAAGTAAAAGTTAAGGGATAAAAAATATATTTAAATCGATAAAAAAATAAAATATGATATTTTTATATTTTTTTAATTGTTATAACTTTTTTTTTCTTTTTACCTGAGCTTTTACGTAAGTTTTTGTTTGAAGAGTTTCGTCCATATTACTGAAAACAAAATCAACACACAAAAACCCTAATTTGCATTTTGTGGTGCGATTTGGTTGAAAGGTTAATTAGGGATTATAAATGAAGGTATGGATGAGCTTTTGTGTGGTGAAATGGTTGGGTCTTAGGTTTATGATGTTGCTTTGGTAACTGTTTTTGATTTGTTAGGGTTATCACCAAAACTCACACACACCTAAATAAAAGCAATGTTCTAATTACAACAAAACAACGAATGAGGGCATTGCAAAAGTAATGTTTTAAAAAAGGAACTAATTATTTCTAAACTTTCATAAAATCATACAATCTTTTTTTTTTTTTTTATCTACCACTCCTCTATTTTCTTTAATTATATCAACATTTTTGTTGTTACGTAAAGTTGCTCAACCGTCCTTATTAAATGCATTACTATTTATATTAAGACTTCTACATTCTAATACATTAAATTAGAATATGAAATAATTAGATTGTAGTTGAAGTTAATACGTAAATATATTATAGTCAACAAAAATGTCAACGTTAGGGTAATATAGTGCTTTCTGTAATCAAATTATCATTTAATAATAT
>Ga0214545_1000082_pt1 | contig 101244 bp, 62 predicted proteins | sample CNSS4metaG_FD_160064 | JGI IMG/M metagenome (GOLD analysis project Ga0214545, IMG submission 160064) | Root nodule microbial communities from cowpea collected in UCLA plant growth center, Los Angeles, California, USA - CNSS4 | ecosystem: Host-associated > Plants > Roots > Nodule | place: USA... | reverse complement strand
CAACCAGTATCGTAATAGACTAATAACACATTGGTATATTTTGAATTGAGTTGGAATATATATTCAGAGAGAAATAACGTCAACTTTTATTTAAGAAATGTTGCATAAATGATAAAATATGGTACAAATAAATTTTATAAGAAATATCTAAGTTTCGGAGCGAGAGTAAAAATATAAAATTAAATATCATATAATAAATAAAGCCACAAAATAAATATTTTTGAGATTTTTTAGTTAAAAGAGATGTAAAATCTTATGCAAGTTAGACTCAATATATATATATATATATATATATATATATATATATATATATATATATATATATATATATATATATATATATAATTTCTTTTTAATAAACTATATTTAAAATTAAATTCATATTTTAGATTATTTTTGTAAACAACAATAACAACACAACCATAACAACAACGTTTAAATAGATGTAATAGTATATTTGAGAAAAAAAATGACAAAATTAAATATAATGAGTAAATATTAATTTAAGTTTCATATTGAATAAAAAAAAAAGTTAAACATCATCATATAAAAATAAAAATTCAAAATTCTAATGTTTTAAATTTTTTTTATTAAAAATGGGTTAATTTCTTATTCAGATTGAGTTTAAGTAACATATACGATAAACTTTTAAGAAAACAATTATATTTTCTATTATCTAAATTCAAAATAAATAAAAAAACAGTTTTTTTTTATTATCTAAGTTAATTTAAAATTTTAAAAGTCAAATTCAACCGCATTTCACTGCTTAACATTAATAAAACAATTATGTAAAAACTTTCTTAAACTAACTTCATAATTGAAAGTATTTTTGCGGAGACAAAAGTTATCCTCAACTAATAACTTGACAATGACTAGATGTATTTTATACACAGAAAAACGAGTTCAATCACCGTTACAGTAGTGACAACAATAAAATAAATTTAGGTCATTTTAAACTTTATCACCACCTCCTCCACGTAAAAAAAAGTATAATTTGAAACGTACGGAGCACAAAGAGTCTTTGGGTAGTGAGTGATGAGTGGATTTCTATTAAACTATAAGGTTAATGTAAAACATAATTTTTTTTTGGTTTTATTAACCAAACTACACAACTTAGTCATGGTTTTTCTTTCTGAGAGTGACTTAATTCAAGTTTTGACTCTTTCAAACATATATTTAATCAAACATGCCATGCAAAATATCTACGAGGTGGTTTGGTTTGCCTAATTAAAACCTAACTCATGAGACAATTTTTTCATTAACACACCTACTTCTATTTCTAACAAAGCTTGGAATTCTTTCCCATCATCATTTGTAAAACTTGCATCACCAAACCAAGTTCTCAATATATATATATATATATATATATATATTATCTCAATAAACAGTGAACTGACTTCTAAATTAAAAAAAAATGGAACTTCCGATTGAATTAAAATTTTTGAAGATGAATTACACACTCAAAGATAAGGATAATGCATCTCAACTCAAGTAGAAAAATAATTACTAAAAAATTAATCGATTTTTAAAATCACGTTCACAAGCATAGTTAATTTCCAAACTGTTTGGTACTTTTTGTGAAGTATAGAAACAAGCAGAAGAAAAAACGACGAGGAAGTGCGTTTCTAAAGATGAAAAGTAGAAACAAAAAAGGTGTAAAAAACTCACTTTTTTATTTCCCACTTTCACATGAGCTTAACTTTTCTTTTTTTCTTTCTTCTCTTTACCAACTCTACAACTAGCAAATTGTTATTGATAAATTATGGCAAAGGTTCAACTAAGCTAATTTATTATACCCACAATATCATTGAAATATACGCATTTTCATCAATATTGTACTTTAAATTGAAGGTGCGCATACTTCTTTTCATGTTTTTTTTTTCTTGGTGTTTTGTTTGTTTCTTTTTTTACGGTTAAACCCGAATAGGTTTCGTTGATAGAAATGTGAATCCCGAAAAGAAAAAAATTTAATAATATAGCTGTGAACTGTGAACAGATATTAAATTAAATCAGACTTTTAAATTTAAATTCTCTTTTTTTGTTTGCATCATAAGCATGTTGAATTGTAAGTTACGACAAAACGAAGATATCTCTTCTTTCTTTTTCTCAAGATTTTTAGATGATTATAAGGAGAAGATATGTGGAAAGAATGTTTCTATTCAGAAATTTGAGATTAAGTAGAAGATATGTGGAAGAATTTTTTATTCAAAAATTTGAGATTAAGGAGAATATATGTCGAAGATGTTTCTGTTATGAGTCTAAGTCTCGTCGAAATAAGTAAGTTCAACAGAAAAAAATAATAATAAACCAATTATAGATTTGAGGTGATGTAAATTAGTTATATGAATTGAATTAATGTTTCATTAGTGTTATAATTTCTTAGTAATTTTTTCTTTCAAAATATTCATTAATTATTAAAATTGATATCTAGATGTGAATCAAAGTTGATATCTTATTAAGTGATATCAAAGTTAATATCTTAATGATGGACTCAAATGAATATAATATGGATAAAAAATTATATCAACTTAGATAAATACAACATAACTAAAACGATCATTATAAATATTTATTTTATTTAGAACAACTCATAAGAATTTAATCGATATTCTCTAACATTTTTGTGTATTTTATACTATTGAATCAACAAAGAGTATAATAGGTTAAACAACAAATGATTGAAAAAAGAAATTAAATAAATAATTTCATATTGATAATATTATCTTTTTAAATGCGTGACAATTGAGAATTTAAGTGTGAGTTTAAATTTCACATTGAGTAAAAATGAGATAATTGAGCATCATATAAGGATGAAGACCCATAAACATCGCCTTACGATTTTTGTTAAGAGTGATATCAATCTCTTATGTGTAGGTTGAACTCATGTCTTATTGGTGTTAAATCTCTCCGGTGATCCCTGACAGTGATCAGGAAAGTAAGTCTCTTCTTAAGAAGAATTCAAGTGTGAGTTTAAGTCACATCATATAAGAATGAAGTGGGTTGAGAGTGTTAGTAATTTTGGGTCATGCATATATATAATACATAATTAAATGTGTTAGTCCCATTATTTATAAAGCCAAATAATAAAGTGATCTGACTAAATTAAAGATTTGGCTAAAGGCATATGTCATGAAAATAATGTATAGACCAGTTAGTAATTTATAATTTGATGAGGGGCCAAATTAGAAATACTAAAACTTAAGTAATTCAGTTTATAAATGGTCGTGTTCTCCTTCTGAGAGCACATAGAGAGTCATAATGCACTCTTCCTGTTCCTTTCTCCCTATCCCCATCAAGAGAGAAAACCAAAGGGAAATACAGGAGGAAGATCAAACCAAAGGGAAATCAAGGTGCTCTACAGGAGGAAAATCACTGTGTATATAAGAGTGTTCTAATATTATCGTTATGGTCAATTCAGGTACGCTTCCGTTTACTATTTACAACATGATTATCAATATGGGGATGAGATATTGTTTATGAATTTATGATTGATTATTAGAATCAATATTATGATCATATTCTCCGTTTATGCTTACAGAGAGTGGTATCAATCCCTTATGTATGAGTTGGACTCATATTTTATTAATATTAAATCTTTCCGATAATTCTCTAAGAAAGACCCAAAATTACTCCAATTTTTTTATGAAATTTAAGTTTAACAAAAAAAAATAAAGGTACGAATTTCGATCAGCTTTCTTAAATGCCAAATATCTCCACTATCAAAATTGTATACCATCCTTTTCATAATTATCTCTAAAACTTTACACACTTTGTGCCGTACAGAGAATCCAAACCCATAAGTTGCTTGATATGTTAATAGGAAGTGATAACTTATCTTACTCTTTTATCCTATATTATTCAAAGTGAGGTAAAGTGTTGATATGACCATTGAAATAAAAAACATTTAAGAACAATTTTTTTTCTTAAAGATTAAAATTATATATAATTACATTATGGGAGCTTAAAAAGTACGTAATATTCATTTCTACAAACTCCAATTCAATCATACATGTTTATAAACCAATTTATAATTAACTAACACACAAATAAATGCTGATTAAAAACTTTACAATAAATGTTACTATTTTTTCATAATAAAATTCGTTAACAACAAAGTATATAGCAACGAATAATTAAAATTTTATAAAATTGATTATGAAAAGTTTGGACGACTTATCTTCACTTTAAATTTTCTCCACCAACACTTATTTAGAAAAAAAGAAATATTCCAACCCCATCTGGCCAGATAATGTATGTTCTGTCTCTGCGAATCGTTTGATATGTTTGTAACATTATACAAAATCAAATGTACGTAGCAACAAAAACTGATTTTATACCTGTTCTTTAGGAAAAGTTAAAAAAAAAAAAGGAAAAGTAGTTGAAAGAAGAACACTCATGTTTGTGCGTATATTTGAAGCAAGAGGGAGTGAGAAATTATAGTGATATGAAAAGGGAACATAAATTCTGAATTGTGTGATTATTAGATAATTTGGAACATGTGGGGTCGTTGACCAACACTAGCTTGTAATTTATAGTGATAATTGTTAAAAGGAAAATCAGTGGGTGCTTAAATGGTTTTGTGGGGACTCAGATCTAATGCAAATGGCTTTTCATTAATTGTTGGTTCTTCACAAATCAAAATGACTTTTCTTACACTCAAAGCGTCATTCATAAGCCTAAACAACATATTACAAACTATTCATTCCCTTTTCGTAGGAGTTGCTTTGGGTGCTTCAACTTTATCAACTCCTAATTTCTTTTTTCAAACAAAAAGGTATTACTTACCACTTCTTGTTAACCAATTTTTAATTTATTTCACAAGGAAAGAAAATATAATTTATCATTATTGATAATATGAATCAATTTGTGTAAAATTATTTTAATTAAAAAGTTGAGTTCAAACCATGAGAACAAATGCTTAATTATATTAAATATGTTAAGAAAATATTATCTATATAATTTTTTAAAATTTAACATAATCATCTTATTGCTTGACAACAAAGTGGTCTTCATAAATTGAGTTTGAAAATTTTATTATTAAAATAAAAAACTTATAATAGAAAATTAATTTAATTGAGTTTTACTTTATAATGACAATTATCTCTCTAAAATTGTTTCTTTTCTTTTTTCTACTTTTTTCAAAAATTTATGATTTATTTATTTATTTATTTATCATTTTGAAGAACAAAATTCATCACAAAACTTTTGATATATAGCAAAACAATCATAGTCGGTCAAAATTTTAATATTATATGTTCTGTTGTGTTTTACACAACTAAATTGGTAGTTAACTAGAAAAATTAGCAAACAAAAATATTTTTTACTAATTTCTTGCTATTTAATAAAAGAATGACAATGTAGCTAATTTGAAATTAGTTAGATATACTTTGATAAAGGTATAATTTCTGTCGTTGTTTCCTCGAAAATTCAATTTTTTAAGTTATGGAATAATATGTTGTTAACCCGTACCAAATAAATGAAATTTATATTTAGGGAGAAAATAATGTCCAAACTATTCTCTCGTTAATTTATTTATCATAATTCTATCCAAAAATTTGCTATGGATCCATTGGAGATTAGTAAGGGATAAATTGTTATAAATTGCTATTGATCAATTAGAAATAAGTTATTATAACTTGTTATGGACAGGGAGTCCCTAGAGATAAATCCTATGACTTTAGATTATTTAGGAAATAGCGTGATAATTGTATAAATTGAATGATATTGTGAGATTTGTAAGGATGTGATTTTTTTTTTTTGGTTCATATTCTAAAATGTGTTTTGCCTTTATAAAATATGTTAGCTTGTTCTTCTTTTATTATTTATGTAGTTTTCAACTACAATAACACACTGGAAAAAGGAATGTTGCAAATGAGAGTATGAGATTCGTAGTTATTTAATTAAGTAGATATATGTTTACAAAAATATAAGTTGTTTATTGATAGAATTGCATCTTGAAAAAATTTATTCAAGAAAGACTATATTTGGTTTTGAGATATTTAGTAAAAATTTAGTAATATAGTGAGTTATAATTAATGGATAAAAGAAATTTCATAAAAAAATAGAATTATATTTTATGAAAACATATGTAACATATATAATTTCAATGTAAAGGTGAGAAGATGATAAGTTTTAGTGATTTGTTATGCCTAACATAAATGAAATGTGCAATGCAGGAGTGATAGTTACCAACCCAAAAGTTGCTATCTTTCATAGTCAAGTTAGCAATGAGTTTGTTCATATATAGCTGTCGACCATGTTTCCGCATCTTCTCTTTCAAGATATTTTATGAGTTTAGTAATTATATATTTACTACTTTTGCACTCTTATCTAATTTTGTATAATTCTTTATATATATGTATGCTATTTAAAAAACCCTTTTGTGGTTGAAAGCCTTGCTCCACCAAGCTCACTACGTAATGGAAGTTTGGAATAAATATTTTATTAAATTACACAAATATAATGAAACTAAAATAGAATAAATACTCTATACACATAGAGCCGTCAAAATAGGTTATAACCCGCAAGCTAACCCGGTTCATCATGGATCGGGTCGGGTTGAGTTGAAAAAAAATTACAAATTTCTGTACAGGTTAAAAATGAACCCAACCCACTAAGAACCCGGCTCATTCAGGTTGAACCTGTGATGAGCCGGGTTGACTCACCAACCCGCCAATAAATTTTAAATATTAAATTAATATATATATATATATATATATATGTATGTATATGTATGGCTTTGAATTAATAAGTAACATTATTGTTAGTACTGTAAAATTAATTTAATTATTTAATACTTAATCTTTTAATATTATTAGTTAACATTAATTTTTTCTTGTTTGATTGTAGATGGGAATAAAGAAGATGGTTCAGGAGTTGAAAATGTTGTGAATTTATCCATTCAAGACTCTAAAACTATAATTTGATAAATCACAAGAATGATTTGATGTTAGATAGTAATTTATATTTTTGTGATTTTGGTTTGTATTTGGAGTTTAACATAATTTGGGATTTTATTTGGATTGTATTGAAGTTTATTTAGATTTTAATCGGAATTATAATTTAGTTTTCTTGAGATTGAAGAAAAAAAATTGTGTGCTTTTTTTTTAATTAAGTGAGTCAGTGAGCCAACCTGTTTAACCCGCCAACCCGTGGTGGGTCGGATCGGGTTTTAATTTTGTTGGCTCGCTAATAAATAAGTGAGCCGGGTTGGATTGACCCACTAAGTGACCAACCCGTCACAGACCGAGCCGGATTGGGTCGGGTGACCCGTTTTGACAGTTCTATATACACATCATATTTATTTATTCACCACGTTGGTTTTAGTTGATGAAACACACACGGTATGCACTTAAATGGAGGTGTTTACTTGTTTGAAATAATTAATAAAAAAATAAAATACATACAATTTAAAACTATAGATGTAAGTTTAAATTCTACAAGTAATAAAATATAGTATTTAAATTTTAAAATGCAAAAAATCAATATATTAATCTTATGAAAGGGAAGGCGTGTGGTTTGATTAAAATTGTTATAATGAATTGATAATGATTACATAATAATCCATCTATCCAAATTTATTTGACATAAAAAAAAGTTAATTTAATTTTTTACAAGTTAAATATGTTTTTTCCTTTAAATTATTTTTCAAAATTATATTATATTTTTAAATTAAATTATATATTCAAAAATATTAAAATAGATTTTAATGCATGAACTAACCCGTTAAGTTGAGTTGGAAAAGTTTTAAAGTCTTTTTTAAATATGGGTTAAAATGAACTCAATTCACTTAATTTACATATTAAACAAGTTGGAATTTGATTGAAAGTGAGTTGGTTCGTAAATCATTAATAACATTTTTTTATTAATTTTTTACTATTTTTTATAATTTTTTTACTATAAATATTTATTACTTCTAATTATATATATTGACAATTTTAAGCACAAAAATATTCGTTCAATAACATTTGAATAGTTTGAATGTTTAATTTATTTATTTTTCAAATGATAAATTATGTAAATGGATACTTTAGTTTTCAAGTATCAAACTGCTATCTTCTTAACAATCTTTGGTAAAATAAATATACATTTTGATTCTAGTAAAACATTTTATGTCATATAAAGAATTCTACAATGGATTATAATATAACTTTCATCCATGTATCATTTGTCGAAGAAACATATCTTACATGATTTTAATAATAATAATAATAATGATAAATAGATATATAATTCGGAGAGAGAAAATATATTTAACTTTTATTGTTCATGTAAAATAAAATTCATACTCAAAATCATGTTTATAATCATGGAAGATTGATTCAAGTAAGAAAATATTTGTTTATCTGATAATTTACAAAGGAAGGGAGAGGAATATATATTAAATTAGACTCTATTAAAGCATTAAAACTAATACATGTCTATAAAGAAATATAAAGAAATAAGTTGTGATTCTTACGGATATAATAGTTTATATAGTTTATAAAGCATTAAAACTGTGGTTTTGTATAAATTAATTAGGTTTAAGTAGTAATGTTTTATTTTGAAATTGTATCATTTTTTACACAGGTCTTACTCATTTTTATTTTATTTATGATATAATTTAATCTTTTAAAGTTTCATATTCCGATTTAAGTATATTATTTTATATAAATATTTTCGTTTAGGATTTTGATGACTTCATCAAAATTTTGTCTTTATAAGATTTTTAGTTGACTAAAATAAAAAAAGTGTATATATAATGTTTTAATCTCATGTAATGACATTATTATCATCAATTATTACATCTAACTTATTGTCTATTTTAAAGCTAGACAACTCAATCACCTATAACATGCTAAAATGTTTCCTTGCTTGTAATTGTATCTGTTCATAAAAATAAAGATAATAGAACCATTTTTTTCTTCAAAGAAAACAAAAATGAAAAATTTAATTTATTATTTATAAAGCAAATTTTTGAAGTGTGAGATTGAAAAAGAGAAAAATAAAATATAAAAGTGAAAGGAAGGAAAATAAAAAATAAATAAATATATATATATATATATATAAGATAAAATGAGTAAAATAATAGTAATAAGTATTTTTTTACAACCCTTAAAGAAAATAAATATTATAATCATGATATGTAATAAATTTCTACACTTACTGTACATTCATCATTTTACATTTCACATTAATTTTCTTTATACATATAAAAAAATATGTTTTTATAATCTCATTAAAGTCATCATTGAAATTGTCAAAATATTGCATAGATATTATCGGTGAATTTTGACTACAACCAAGTTGTTGTGTTTTCTTTTTAATTTTTCAATAAAAAAAAAATGTTGGCCCATAAGATAGGACTTATAGCCATTGGTTTCGTTCTATTTCTCCGAAGTTAATTATGAATTGGAAAGTTGAAAAAGAAAAAGTGAAACGCCTCAATCGGAATCATATCAGAATCAGGGTAATGATGAACACTCTGTACAATCAGGTTAATTAATATAAAATCACTTTTCCTGTGAAAAAAATAAACCTACTGCATTTATTTAACTTAAAAGTGATATTCGATATTCTCATTATTAATTAATAGATTTCAACAATTCTTGGAACACGAGAGACAGACATCTTCGTATGGAATAGTATAAAGTTAAATTGTACAAGATTTACCAAAAAGAGTTACATAAATGTTCTTTTTCAAAAATGTATACAGATTCAACTAATAAAATATACTCATTTTTTTTCCACGGTTATCATAGACAAAATTCTTAAAATCATGAAAAAGACATTGCTGTATAAAATAAAACCCTAGCGTCATAGGCGTGACAAATGACGAGCCATGTTATTTTTCAACTGAGATTAAAATAATTCTGTAACCAACCTCTTAAAAAGGATAGTTCTGTGTATATAATTTTAAATTTAAATGAAGCATATAAAAAATATACGCAATTAAGATAAGTCTGATGCAACCCAGAACCAATTATATCACTGAGTTCTATTTGCATTTGCTCTCGTCATTATTTCACGATTCTAATTTAATTTCCCACTATTTCAACGCAACACTGTAACAAAACGGTGGCTAGCAAGAAGTGAGAGAGGCCCAAGAAGCCCAACAAAACCCACGCATTGAAGCCCATGGCGAAGGCCCGTGAAAGTGGAGGACGTGGGACCAAGAATTTGAAACATCCGTTTTTATTGTTTCCCGTGCCGATGCGCGCTCTGAATGGAAGGGCCACCATAGAAGTAGCCGTTACTATACCTCATACTATCTCTGGAACATTGAATTTCAGAGCGTTTTTTTCTCTTTCCAAAAGTAAATCTCAAGAGATTCCACAGTTTGATTTTGGAACTACGTCCTTCACTACTTTCCCAGCCGAGTTCACCATTTCCGGCCACCGTGCACTCTTTCTTCACTTGCAGGTTCTTCTTATCATTTATTTCTCAAAGAATCGTTTTCTTTTTTTAGAAGCATGCCTTGAGTGTGCAGTGTAAAGATCAAGAAAAAGATTTACTAACATATCTTATGAATCAGTAATGTCAAATCGCCTTTGTGAAGTAGTGGGAATATTGTTTTTTTTTTTTTTTTTGTGTGGGTGTGTTTGGATGTGTTCTTGTTACTTGATTCGGCAATATTAGTGGTTTCATAGCATACTAGGTTTTAGCTTAGTCTTCTGTCGTTCTTTGCATAGTATCTTATTTTGAAATTTGAAATCAGATTTTTAATTTCTACTTCTACGAAGCTTAGATTTCCGATTTTCTTTCTATTTCTGTTACTGTCATTACTATTCGTTCTCGTCCAACACAGTAAGCTGCAAAGAGGCTAAACGATTTCGGAAGAATACGGCGTAGTTATTATTTATAATCATTTTTCTTTTGTCTCAGCTGTTTTCTCTTAGAAATGAAGTGTTGTAAAATGCTCTTGCTGATGGATGATTGATCTGCAGAAATTAGCGGCGGAGTACGATGACGGGAACACCGGCGGCGGTGGCAACGCCGCTGTCTAAGATGCAGAGGAATCTGTCAGCCACGCCTGGTGGGTCCAAAGTTCGGGAGGAGAAAATCCGAGTCACGGTTCGGATGAGGCCGCTCAATAGAAAGGAACAAGCCATGTATGATCTTATTGCTTGGGACTGTTTGGATGAGCATACTCTTGTGTTCAAGAATCCAAACCAAGAGAGGCCTGCAACACCATACACCTTCGGTACCCTTGTTCAACTTTTTTTTTTTTCTTGAGGAAGAGATGTTTGAATTTCTTTTCATTAACTGACATTTTCCTAAATGGGAATTAATGAACTTAAATTCTACATTATTCTGGTTGACGCTAGTAAATTTAAACGATTATCTTGCTCATTTATAGTTTTAATTTTTTGTCCATTGGACTTGTATTTGTTATATTTCTATTTCCTTTTATACAATATATTTTCTTATTTATTGTGTCTTACGTCACAGATAAAGTTTTTGCACCTGCGTGCTCAACTCAGAAAGTTTATGAAGAAGGGGCTAAAGATGTTGCTTTATCAGCACTTTCTGGAATCAATGGTAATTTATTTTAGCTAATGCTTTTATTAGAACTTCTCTCTCTCATTAAGGGCTGTTTTGTATCCGTTCAGCAATTTCCTCTATTTTCGCAGCAACAATTTTTGCGTATGGGCAGACTAGCAGCGGTAAGACATTCACGATGAGAGGCGTCACTGAAAGTGCTATTAAGGACATCTACGAGTACATTAAGAATGTGAGTGACTAGTTAACTGTTGATTCCTACTAAACCATGTCGATTATCTTCCACTGAGTGGGAGATAGAAAGTGGAAAAGACCAATCATGTTTTGAATCCTATTAGTCGAATTGAGGGATTTTAAGGGTAACTGCTTGTAATTAGTAACGTTTTTTTCCGTTTCGATTTCCGCAGACTCCAGAAAGGCATTTTATCTTGAGAATCTCTGCCTTGGAAATCTATAATGAGACTGTCATAGATCTTCTAAAACGTGAATCTGGTCCTCTTCGGCTCTTGGATGATCCAGAGGTATAGTTCAGAAATAAACCCGCGACTGAAATTTGTCAACGAGTGCTTTAGCTTTTCGTTGATTTGTAGCAAATCCTGAGGTGTATTTTTTCTTTCGATATAGAAAGGGACTATTGTGGAAAAGCTGAATGAAGAAGTAGCTAAGGATGGTCAACATCTAAGGCATTTAATTGGCATCTGTGAAGGTAATTTAGAAATCTGGGGTAATTTACACGTATAGGTTTCTCAAGAGCATACATTATCACCATGCTATTTGGCTAATACTTTTATCTCACTATTGCTGATGTTCTCTTTGTATAGAATCCATGTAACAGAGTTGTAGAAAATATAGAAGTTGTGAGCGTTTTACACTTAGGTTATCGGCATAGTACTATTGTTCATGTAAATGTTGTATCTACAGCGCAAAGGCAAGTTGGGGAAACTGCTTTAAATGATAAAAGCTCACGATCACATCAAATAATCAGGCTGGTAAGCTCACTTGAGGAAATATAAGTATTCATTATCATCATCTTTTAAGATGATATTGCATGCTTTTTTTTTTCAGTATTTCAGCTTGGTTAACTTTTGGATTTCTTTTTTCTGGCTATTTTATGTGGAGATTAAAGATAGGACATTATGCTTACTGCTCTGTAGTCACTATTTTTATACGAATATTTCAGACTGTAGAGAGCAGCCTTCGCGAAAGTTCAGGTCACGTAAAGTCTTACATAGCCAGTTTGGTATGTCTTCATAGTTTGACATAATACCCTTGATAACTGGCTAGTCATACTGATGAGTGATTCTTATAACCTCAGAATTTTGTGGATCTTGCTGGAAGTGAACGCATCTCTCAAACAAATACATGTGGAGCAAGGATGAAGGAAGGGAGCCATATCAACAGAAGTTTGTTGACACTTGCATCTGTCATCAGGAAACTCAGGTCCAGCAACCGTATATTTTTTAAATACCCAAATGCATGTGGCTACTTTGTCATTGTTCTTCTGCTAAAGTTTTAGTAGCCAGGATTAAGCTGCAGATTAAGAAATCCTAAAAGGCTTATTTGTTTGTTTCTTACAGAAAAAACATTTTCAAAATTAAGAATGTGTTTAAGAGCTCCACAATAACTGCATAGTTAAAAAAAAAAAAATAGAAACCTCAAAACAGGATTTACGTTGAGTTTTTAGTTTATCCAAAGGTCACAGCAAATTTGGTTTTTTGTGACATAAAAAAGTCGCCCTAGATATAAGGTCATTGCTTTCGTCTAGAAACTGGGTTCCGTAAGTGTATTAGTACTCCACTTTCGGAACCCAGTTTTTTTCGTAATCGTTTTTTCATTCGATGACTAGAGATTGTGAATTGTGTAAATTAGTTAATCTAAAATTGATTACTATGATAAAAAGACTTGTAGGGCACCGTAATTTGGTCAATGCACAGAAGTCTGATTTATCTTTTGAAGTTTTCTTTTACTTTGCAGTGGCGGAAAACGTGGTCACATACCGTATCGAGACTCAAAATTGACACGGATTTTGCAGTCTTCATTAGGAGGGAATGCTCGAACAGCGATTATATGTACCATAAGTCCTTCCTTAAGTCACGTGGAGCAAACAAGAAATACACTAGCATTTGCTAACAGTGCAAAGGAAGTCATTAATACTGCCCGAGTGAATATGGTACGCTTAAATGTCTAAATATGATTGGTACGGTTAAATGTTGTGATTTGTTTGATTGGACCGAAGATTGATATGAAAAAGTTTTTACTCATGTTCTACATTATTTTCTAAACTGAAGCTTGCATAAGTTTGACATCTTTCAATTTTATTGACGTGTAATTTGAATGTTGCTCTCCCAGGCTTCTGGTACTTAGTTCATAGACTATCCACCACAAATTTACTAGCAGCAAAAGGGTATTTGTTTGATAGAAATATTTTAAATTATCGAGAGAAAGTTATGTATGCACATTTTTCGTAAAATTCACAGTCTTTTAATTATAGTGGCAATTCTAAAGGTCTTATTTTCCCATGTGCTTACTACGTGATATTCAATTTTCTTTTTATTTCAAGTAGCCATCTCATCTATTACATTCTTTCCACGAGAAAAGGAATGTATCATACTAAGACAGATGGTGATAATTTTTAACAGGTTGTTTCAGATAAGACACTAGTTAGACAATTGCAAAAGGAAATTGCCAGACTTGAAGGGGAGTTACGAAGTCCTGACCTTTCTTCGAGTTCATGTCTAAGGTCATTGCTAGTTGAAAAGGAATTGAAAATTCAGCAGGTACAAACTCCTTTCTTCGGTCTTAACTTTTCTTGTTAACAAACATGTAGTCAATAATTTCTACATTCCAACACTTCAAATATTCATATTCTTGATCCATTCAATGCGTTTAACTTTCCCATTCCATAACTGATCGAAATCCCGGTAACTGGCTTTCAGTTGGCTGCTTTTCTCGTCGCAGAACTTGTGAAAACCAAGTTAATAAACAAAACGTACTTTTCTTGAGTTTTTATGTAAAAGAGAAACTCTTTTGGATGAATTGAACTGATAAATACGAGTTTGCAGATGGAGAAGGATATGGAAAACCTGAGGCGACAGAGAGACCTTGTACAATCTCAACTTGATCTGGAAAGAAGAGCGAATAAAGTTCCAAAGGTATTCTACTGGTCATATCACATTAGTGTAACCCTGATATATTTTCTGAAACAAATTATATGATTTCTTCAGGGATCAAACGATTATGGACCCTCTAGTCAAGTTGTCAGATGTCTTTCTTTTCCTGAAGAGAAAGAATCAGCCAATGGTAAATGTACTCCTGAAAAAAGAGAGGCAGTAGGCAGGCAGGCGATGCTGAAGAGTTTATTGGCTTCACCTGATCCATCCATACTGGTCGGTGAGATTCGAAAGCTTGAGAATCGGCAGCTGCAGCTCTGTGAGGATGCAAATCGAGCCCTAGAAGTTCTGCACAAGGACTTTGCTACTCACAAACTTGGGGATAAAGAAACTGCTGAAACCATGTCGAAAGTATTATCTGAAATAAAAGACTTGGTAGCTGCCAGCTCTACTCCAGAAGAAATTGTGGCCGCAGATAAGGCCGACCTAATGGAAAAGATCACTCAGTTGAAAAATCAAGGGAACACTATTGCATCTTTGGAAAGGAAACTGGAGAATGTTCAAAAATCTATAGACAAGCTTGTTTCTGCTTTTAGTTCAGAGGAGACTCCAGAGAACAAGACCCCTCTGAGAAGGAAGAAAATTCTTCCTTTCTCCTTAACCAACAGTCCCCACATGCAACATATAATACGTGCTCCTTGCTCGCCTCTTTCCTCTTCGCGTAAAACTATGGAACATGAAATTGAGAACAGGGCACCGGAAAGCAACATTGGAGTTACTGGCAGTGATACTTTTCCTAAGTTAAATAAAGATACTCCGCGAAAGCATGACGAAAGTTGTGATTCTATTTTATCACGGGAAGGGAGCCCAGCCACCCGACAATCAAAATCAGTCAACGTAAAGAAGATTCAAAAAATGTTCAAGAATGCTGCGGAGGAGAACATTCGGAGCTTCCGAGTTTATGTTACCGAGTTAAAAGAGCTAGTAGCAAAACTGCACTACCAGAAGCAACTTCTGGTTTGCCAGGTAACATTAGTTTATTTCCACTGCCCTACTAGAGTGCTGCATTGCTCATTTTGTTATGTTAGTAAAACTATTTCTTGCACTGAACCATGTCAGCACTTGATAGTGACCAAATATGCAATGGAGCTTAAGAATATTAAGAAGCACTATAAAACTCAACTTTAAATATGAATCTCATCACTCTTGTTATTGTGAAAGTAATTTCCAATCATTTTATTAGCGACAACATGTAAACACAACAAAAAGATAAGAAGAATTAGGAGTGGAATTGAAAAAACATATGACCAAAAGTATGGTATATAGTGGAAATTAATAAAGTCAAGATAGAACAAGAACTTAGAATGTCTTCTATTTTGAAAAATGTTCATATTCAAGGAAAAATACTACTCGACTCTTAGAAGTAGAAATAGAGAAAGACTCCAAATAAAAGAGCATTTTCATAAATGCTACACAAATTCTCAAATTCTAAAAAATAAAGTATAAAGAGATGACATAGCTATTTGCAGTATTGGTCATCCAAAAATATGAATCAATGGAATTCAAATGCTAGTTCTAGAATATATATACTAGGTTCGCTCGAAAGTTAAAAGAAGAAAAGGAGTTTGTTATTATAAATGCTAGTTCTAGAATATACTAGGTTCTAGTATATTTGATTTTCAAAATTTAAAAAGAAGTTTAGAATGTCCCGTTATTGGCCGAACCTCGAGTGGTGTCTAACAATCTTTCACGTGCTTTTCTTACCTTCACATGAACATGCTTGTCTTGGCTCAATTCTTGGCTGAGATTTGTTAATTCTAATTGGACTTTAATTTGAGCTTAAATAATGCTCTTTGGACTTGAGAAAGCTAAAAAAAAAAGACTATTCTAAATATTAACATTTGCACCTAAATTTATAATAATTAAATCCTAAAAAACGCAATTCTAAAGAATTTATAAAAAAAAAAAAAAAACTCTTGCCAACTCACGCTTGTATTAAATATTTTAAGAACTGTGTTTCATTCTTGCACTTAACCAATAATGGATTTAAGTTTAATATAGTAACTCATTATACTTTCATTTCATCCATGCGTGGATTTAGGTTTTGGAGCTTGAAGCAAACAAGTCATTGAATGAAGGATGTGGTACTCCTGATCGATCTTCTCCGTTACCATGGCATATACTGTTTGAACAGCAGAGGAAGCAAATTATCATGTTATGGCATTTATGCCACATTTCTCTAGTGCACCGGACACAGTTTTATCTTTTGTTAGGTGGGGATCCTTCTGATCAGATATATATGGAAGTTGAACTAAGAAGATTGACCTGGTTGGAACAGCATCTAGCAGAGCTTGGGAATGCTAGTCCCGCACTTCTAGGTGATGAGCCTGCAAGCACTGTTTCTGCAAGGTAATCCCCTAAATGAAAAAGGTTTATTTATATTCGCAAGAGCTTTATTTCAGAAGAAAAACATTAATAGTATTATTAATCTTTTGGTGAAATGGTGCAGCATCAGAGCTCTGAGGCAGGAAAGGGAATATCTGGCGAAGAAGGTGAACAAACTTACAGCAGAAGAGAGAGAAGTACTTTATGCAAAATGGGAAGTTCCTCCAGTTGGAAAACAAAGGAGGCTGCAACTTGTGAATAAATTGTGGACTGACCCTTATAACATGCAACATGTGCAGGAAAGCGCTGAAATTGTAGCAAAGCTTATTGATTTCAGTGTATCTGATGAAAACAGCCGGGAGATGATTGAACTAAACTTCTCAAGCCCTTTTAATAAGAAATCATGGGCCGGCTGGAACTTTATATCAAATCTTCTAAATTTTTAAACACTAATTCTTCTACTTGTTCTTCATCTGTAACTGTTTTTTTTAAATTAAAAGTTTACCCCCACATTTTATAAGTGTCTTTTAATTATTACTTTAACATAATAATTACTGGAACTATGTTAACGTCTGCAACTCTTTCTACCTTTCTCCTGAATAAGAAATATTTTTTGAGAATTAAAACATAATGATAATAGAGGTTAAAGAAATTAAAACTGGTAAATATTGTATAAAAAAAATAAAAGTATAAATCAAATTAATGTTAAGGTTAAAGGGAACATCCTTAATAAATTACTTCTACTTATCATCGCAACGAGATTTATTCACAACATCTACCCTAAAATTTGAATAAATGTTCAATAAAAAGAATTATAAATTCCGACAATTTTATTTATAATAACTTCATACTAGAAAAAACAAAAGCGAGAGTTCGAAAGAAACCTTTGTTTCATTATTTTATTTAAATTATATATGATGTGATTGTTATTGTTAAATTTTAAAAATTTTATATTCATATTGTTATTTTTTTATGGTAATTTATAATTCACAGCCAATAATTATATGTATAAAATATGTAACATAGCAAAAAGTTAATAACAAAAAGGGTCAAGTTATATTGTTCCACCAAGATATCAATATATCAATTAAGTTTAACAATGTTTATATATTCACTCGGGTCCTTGGTCACATCAAGTATTTTTAGCTTTTAAATATTAATTTTTAATTTAAATACTAATCATCAAGATCTTCTTTTGATCACAAGAATTGTAATATTTTCATTTTATCTATTATAATTTTTTTTTTATCTATTATATATAACTATATATAAAGATAATTCATTTTTTGTCCACATTTCATAATTCCAACTTTATCCTTTATAATATAATTATTTGTTAAATTTTAAAAAATTAACGGTTACTTTTATAAGTTTTTATAAAACTATTTACTTATCCCATTTTTTTTTCTATTCATCAACAGTTATTTTCTCATATTTTCTCATATTTTTTTCATACATTTTACTTTATTTTTTATAAATATAATTTTATTTTATTTATTAACTTAATAACATTATAATATCATCTATTACTAATATAATATCATGCATATTAAAAAAATGCGTACACAGATACATATTAAATATTTTACAAATCTCTTAAAATAAACAACACTATAATTTTCTCAAATCTTTTTATTTACTCTTTCTCAAATTCAGCTCAATGTAAATAAATCCTGAACTGATTACATGTATTTATTTTATCTACTAACTTAATAACAAATAGAGATTTTACTTTATTAAAATACTTTGTACATACGCATTTTTTTAATTTGTAAGATATTATAGTAGTAAGTGATGATAATATAATGTTATTAAATTAATATATAAAATAAAATTATATTTTTGAAAATAAAGTGAAAAGTGTCAAAAAAGATGAAAAAATAACTGTTGATAAATAGAAAAAAAGAAGAGAAACAAAAATAGACAATTTTATAAAAAAATTGTAAAAATAACGATTAATTTTCAAAAATTTAATTAATAATTATATTTTAAAGGACAAAGTTAGTATTTTGAAATACAGACACAAAAGAGAAAATCTCTTTATATATTGTTATAGATTAAAGTAATTTTAAAAATTATATTTTTTATATGTAATTACTATTAACTCCATTCAGTTTTGGAGGCAACTATCTTTCAGAATTCAATAAGAAACTTGATAACAAAGTACATGCGAAACTCACAAAGCTAAAAAAAAAAAAAATCTCCCTTACTTCAATCTAATTGTATATTAATCGTATTTCTCTCTATTCAGAAGCAAAATCTTCTTATTTTGTTAACGTTTTATTTTATATTCAGTCCATTACTAAGGTCTTTATTTAACAATTCATTAGTCGAATAAAGGTACATTAAATTTGGGGAAAACTTTCAAATCACACACAAAAACACATATACATCTTATATTATACTGTTTTTAGTTATAGTTTTATTTTCTAAATATTAAGGTAGATATACTTAATTAGTTAAGTGCAACGGTCAACACTTTAAAATAAAAAATAGAAATAAAAATAATTAAAAGTTAAATGAATAAAATTATGAAAATAATAATAACCAGAAATTAAGAATTTTGCAAACATGATGAAAAAAAAAAAAAGAAAGAGAAAGAATACAACTAAACCTTGTATTTACAATTAGGATTAGGATTCCTCTGTTTCATTTGGGGTATAATAAAAAGAGAAGGGTTTGGTAGCAAGAAGTAGGGTTTGCGTTGCAGAGAGCATATGAGAGAGATGGGAAGAGAAAGAGAGGCAACAAAGGTAGCATACACAGTGGAGCAGCTTGTGGCCTTCAATCGATACAATCCCGATATTCTTCCAGATCTCGAAAACTATGTCAACGACCAGGTTTCTTATCCCTCAATTTCCTTCTTCTTCCACTTTTTCCTAAATCAAAAACCTAGGTTTCCAACCACGCGCATCTACGTCAATGCCGAATAACAATTTCTTCCTCTTGCTAGGTTTCATCGCAAACATACAGCTTGGACGCCAATCTCTGCCTTCTTCGCCTTTACCAGGTATTTCTCTTTTTTTTCATCTCAACGAAACTTGTTAATTGACTAGTTGTGAGTCGCTGGTAATAGTTTGGTTATCGATTAATGCAGTTTGAACCAGAGAAAATGAGTTCTCAGATTGTGGCCCGCATATTGGTTAAGGTGTGTTTATTCGTTTATGCGTTGGCTGTGACTGTTGTTTTTAAACTGACTGCAAGCAATTGGTTGGATTGTGAATGCCATCACGTGCTCAAATTTTCTTAATCGATTTTCTTCTTTTTGTATTTGAACAGGCGCTTATGGCAATGCCGGCCCCAGATTTCAGCCTCTGTCTCTTTTTAATTCCAGAACGTGTGGTATGATTCTCACAGATGATGATTCTTTTCTTTCTATTATTCTGTGTTGCTTTCACTCACAAATAACTAGATGTTTGAATAACTTAGTGACTCTAGTTAATGATCAATCGCATGCATGTTATGAATTTCACTCAGTTGAATTTATACTGTTTTATGGGATTTGCTATGACAATAGTTAAAGTATGCCAAGTTGTCCCAAGTGATAACAATACACATTCCAGGGACGAAGCATTAGAATATTGATTTTGGCAATTCCCTCTCAACCAAAATTATTCTTAAACATGTGATAGCAATTCGGCAAATTTGCCAATTCTTTAGTTGTATGACTTCAACCACAGAAAAGAAAACAGACATGGTTTTTTAACAATGCTACATGAACCCAAATAAGAGCCCAAAATCAAGGCAGTGTTGCTAATCCAAAAGTTATAGGATAGTTTTGCTCAAATCCATTAATGAACTGAAAGAGAAATGAGAATGGGAGGTCCATTGAAGTTCCAGTTCAACCTTAAATTTATATGTTTTGGTTTTAAATACCAGTTTAGCATTCAGCCTATCCATATCATTATCAATGCTTTTCCTTGTTTTTCGACCATACAGCTGTTGATATCTTTCCTTATGTTGTTTTTTTATGAATCTTAGCAAATGGAGGAGCAGTTCAAGACTTTGATTGTTCTGTCTCATTATTTGGAGGTAAGCATTGGCGTTATTTGTTCGAGCACTAATTAGGCATCTAAAATCAGAAATTAATACATGCCTCTTCAGACAGGAAGATTTCGACAATTTTGGGATGAAGCTGCAAAAAGTCGTCATATAGTTGAAGCTGTGCCAGGTTGTTATATATTTTTAATTTATGAAATGATATTAGATATGATGACTAATGAACTTTGAATAATTTAATCAATATCACTTGTTGCTGCTGTATTTCGTCATGCGCTATCTGGTTAATTAGACCTTGTCATTTGGAAGTTCATTATCCCCCTTGCCATGAAATTGAGCTTATATTATAGGACTAGCCATATATATTATATAGTTGTCATCTCTTCCCCTTTTTTGAAATAATGCGCTCTTTGTAATGTTATGCTACACTGTCTTATATAGATGATAATATAGCTTTTTCTGTAAACAACTGGGATTTTCACCTAGGGTTCATTTAATACAGAGGAGAAAAATAGAGTAGACGATGATAACAAGGTGAGTGAAAGAGGTCAGAAATGAAACGAAAATTAAAGGTGTTTAGTTGAAGAGGAATAGTGAATAAATCAGAGATATTGAGATGAATATGTGAGAAATAGAATGGCTAATCGAACCCAATTAAATTTGTCATCCTATTCACTGATTAAGCTTGTAGGCTTCATTTTTTTCCCTCATTCTTATTAAAGATCAGGTTAATGGTGTGGCGTTGACTAGGCTTAAGAGATTTGTTTTTCCCTATTAATTAATCCATTTATAGAAGCTAAATTTGAATTTGATTTCAGGGTTTGAGCAGGCAATCCAGGGATACGCAGTCCATGTCCTTTCCCTGACTTACCAAAAGATTCCTAGAACTGTTCTTGCTGAGGTATGTTTGTTATTTTGTCCATTTCAAGCATTGTGTCATTGCATAGTGGAATAGTGTTTCATCTCTAGCTAAGCTAGTTGCCGTTAGCCCAAAATCCTTGCTTTTATTCCCTAATTGCTTGTTGAACTGGTGTTTAATGTGACTCGTACCATAAGAATGCAACACTTCTGAAGTCCGCTATGATCCTCTATTTATTCTTTGAATGTTAAATGGTTCTTCTTGGAAACTTTGGCAACTTGTTATTTGCATTTTTCTCACTGTTTGTCAGAAGCAATTGAGTCAAACCATTGACTGGTATTGTGGATTCTTTTATTATCGGTTGGTTCTGTAAAATATGTTGTTTTTATGACTTTACCTATACGAGTGAGACAGGAACCTAGTTTCTCATATTACTTTGAAATATATGATCATTGATTCTGTGTTAAACTTTCATAGGCTATTAACATCGAAGGTTTATCCTTGGACAAATTTCTTGAGCACCAAGTAGCCAACAGTGGTTGGGTTATTGAGAAAAGCCAAGGCAGGGGTCAACTCATTGTCCTTCCGAGAAATGAATTTAATGACCCAGCTTTGAAGAAAAATGCTGCAGACAGTGTACCATTGGAGCACATTACCCGCATCTTCCCCATTCTTAGTTGATTTTTTTCGGGGTAGAATGCGAAATTTCTTTCATGAAGGATATGTGCGAATGAGACCAATTGGGAGCAACATCTTACAATTTTCCCCTCGATACTTAATTACAATTAGTGGACAGCTATTGTAGTTTTACTCATGTTTTATCGTCCTGTCTGAAAATTAATCTATTGTTGGTATGTTTTAAAATACGACTCTATTTATTATTCTCTTCAGCTTACAGGATGCGAAGGGCGAGTTTAATCAGATTTGTCCCTTTGTTAGTTTTTAACTTGAAATTAAAGATTTTTATTTCGTAATTGTGCTTTTCCTTAGACCGCTAAAGGGAATTAGAATTTTAAAAGTATTCTAATTAATCTTTAAAATTTATGTCTAGTTTTATCGTATCAACATTATTCTTCAGAAAAAGTCATTTAAGTGATCATACTATCTTGCCTTTCGTATTGTTTTTACTATTTCTCTAAGTAATAAATTAATTGATTTGTTTGCCAGTTTATGGAGGTTTTAACCCATTTCAATTATTGGATACAAATACAGTGTTTACAATGAAATGAATATGGAAGATATAATTCGATCAAAGTTTTCTCTCATCCTAATGTTTTTAATGGAATGTCTTGGGAGGTATGTAAGACTTGAACCATCTTTAATGGGAGATATTTAAGCACCTTTAATATGTAAAGTCGTTCATTTGGTTGCTGATATTGTTGGTAGATGCTTTTTTTCTTTTAAGCATTGCATCAAACTTTTAAAACTGGTTGTAATTATAATATGGTTAAATCATAATTCGATGAATAGCAAAGCATGTTATAGGCCTATTATTTAGACGAAATCATGCATAATTAAAGATTTAAATGTAGTTCGACAGCGTCATATTGTCTTCAAACAACTCAAAAAAAAATTTCAATAAAAAACAGTTTAAGCAATGAATATTTTTTTTTATTTGTTTAGATTTGATTATGACATAACAATATTTTTAAGATAATATTTTATTTGTAAAAGAAGGGTATTTGTGCATGCAACTCAACTTACTTTTTTTAAGCAATCTCTTTCATGTAAATAGTTATGGAGATTTCTATTTTATCCATTCCTCTCTATTTAACATATAACCCAATAACTTTGAAGCAAAGATTGGAGAACCGTCTTACCATACTAAAAAAATTCTAAATTTCTTCCAAATTATGTAGTCAAGAAGAATGGAATAGAAGAATGTTTGGTCATTCATGTTAGATTAAATTTGAATTAGGTATCCGAACCATTTTAAAATGGAATAGAAGAATGTTTGGTCATTGATGTTGGATTAAATTGGCCCAACCATTTTCACTATTTTCACTTATGAGGTGATAATTTTGTTGGATATCTAGTAGACAATGTGGGGTGCTGTAGGACAGATTTAATATTGATTGAGGCATGCACAGATGGCGACGTGGACAATGAAATCACTCTATTATTGGAATCTCCATCACCACACATTGCCAACAACTACCTACCGGTGATTATACCTACAGTTAAACAATTTATGTCTTTTTCAACTTAATAAAAACGATTTTAGAATATATCAAAAGGTAAAATTGGTGAACCACTTATTCCGCTTCTTCAATGTTTAATTCACCACCTTACAGCAAGCAAAGTTTACTTAAAAAGAATCAATTATCTACAATTCTAAAAATAAAACTCCCATAAGCAGGGTAATAATATTTACAGAAAAGTGCACCACCTACTATAACTGCTCAAAGAAAATTGAAAATATTGAACTCCAAGAAGGCAACAACATAAAATAAAATGAAAGGAAAAGACTGAAGAATTTTACAAGCACTTGCTATGCACTATTTTTCTTTTCTACTATGCCTCGAGGGTTGGATCGAGATTTTGAGATGTCAATACCGAGACTGGCCTCAGGATTGTTCTTAGATTAGCACCACATACACAGAAAGCCTATCCAAATGCTTGGTTCTTCTTTACTCTGTTCCTTCTCTCTAGTCTTCTCTTCTAATCAGCATGTTTAGACCAAGCAAAAAAAAATGTCAATTATATATTAGTGCAAGATATCATGTGCAAACTTCAATGGCAAAGTGTTTGTCCATAAGACACCCATTGTGCAAAAGTATCTGGAAATTCCTCTCCTGTGTTGGATTGTGAATTACCATACGATAACTCAGATTCAGTTCGCTCTCCTCCCTGAGAATATTACATAGAATTTAGTGTCTGAATTCTGAAATAAAGACCGAGTAATTTAAGAAAATACACTTATTGGAAGTTTGGACTGGCATAAAAATCTAAGAATGATATTGTGGTATATCAGAAGCGGTGTTACCTTTAGGCTGGAGGCCCCCCAATCACTTGTGGAGGCAGTTGCTTCTCCTACCATTATTCCATTGACAACATTTTCGGAAGAAACTCCAGCAATTGGAGAGTTAATGATTGATGATCTGCGATCAATATTAATTTTTTTAAACATTTTCGGGTATAACAAATATGTAACACACCAGAAAGGAGAGACACACCGTCAGAAGAAAGAACAGGGTATAACCAAGACTACCAATTAATTAATTGCATAGACAATTCAGTTCCTATAAAAGGTGTTTGTTTACCTCTCAAATGGCTCTTCTTCACATGAATTTGCTGAAGACGACAGCCAATCCAGATCAACAAAGTTGGAGCAGCTGAAGGAATCTCCGTGATCAGGATTGCAAATATGACCACTTTCAACGCAACGCTCTCTTTGCATATCTCCAAAGAGATTTCTCCGAGGAATTGTGGGAGTGTACCTATACAAACAAAATGAATTGTGTATTATACACATACAGCTTCAAATGGAGAAAATGAAGCAGCAAATGGCTGAACACACTATCGTGCAAGCAGGTAACACGAGTTCCAATTTGTATCAGTACAACATTGAACATTTTAGATTACAAATGTACACACTATATCAGGACATTACTACATAGAACTTGTTCAAGAAAAAATAGGACAATCTAAAATAGAACAACTTTTTCACATCTTCTCGACAATATTTATTATATAAAATTTCTTATACAGAAAGTCTTGCTATGCAAAGACAAAAAATTCTAGAATCAGGCAAATGAGAGAGACAGTAGAAAAGATGGACTGTATAAAATGAGAAACTAATTATCTATTTCCTATTGTATAGCTTAAAACAGACAACTGAATTTATTTCCGTTAATACAGGACACAGACCTTGAAAACGTGATGTCATTCTCAGCAGTAGATATTTCGGGTGCTGATTCAGTAAGACCCTTGCCTCCATCTTCTAATCGGTCTGACAAGAATTGGCTTTGGAATTTTACGTGGCTGGCATTTGGGGCTGACATTGGTGTAGAACTTTCATTAAGAATGTTCCCATCTGAGAAGGATCTTTTAAAAAATGACCTAAAAAACCCATTTCAGAGTTACCATATTAGCTTCATAGACAAGCATGTTGAATGCACGTGCTTCAAGTTATGACTATATGCACAGGTTATGATTAAAAATATTCTAAGGTTTAGGATTGGTTACAACTTAGGGTTTACAAAAACGGGTACAAAAGGTTGTAGCGGGTCAGGGGATAATTTGGCTTTTCTGAATAACAAGTAATTATCTTTCATATCCCCCTGGCCAATTATCGGAAAGATCATCCCTCTATTAGCTATGTACCACATCTCTTCACCCTATCATCTCCCAACATTTTTTCTTTGCTTTTTTGGTGCTTCACTACCAATATCTCACGAATGCAACAATTTAAACCTAGTCCTTTTTGATCTGCATCAACTTTTAATTTCGATTGTTTTATCAAAGTGTCCACAAGAGTGTCTGTTTCATAAAACCCCAATGCAAGATCTTCAAGCAAGGACCAATTCATACAAGGTTAGGAAACACATTATTCGATGGCATAAATTACATTCAAATACCTTGAATCATCCTCTCCAGGTCTTGCTGTATCATAGAGCTGATCTGAATCCAACTCCCATAGAGCAGGCTTACCCTGTTGTGGCTGAAAATGCCCCAGAAATCTGCGCCCAGTATATAGAATGATACAACTTATGATTAGAAGATGAGATTGAGTGAAAATGATAAAGACATCACTACAAACGCATGATATATCAAAAAGGTGAAAGCTGCCACTGAAATCACAAAAAGGCATGCAGAGGGATTGGAAAAGTCTGCTGGTTTTCCCAGTTTTGTTTTTGCTTTTGCAATATCTGAGGAGGATTCCTAATCTGACTTATTCTTTTTCCCATTTAACATAACCAAAACTAAATCTCCCTATTAAATGGAGGGGCAGAGACACAACAGAAAAAACAAACAAACCAGATAGCAGACATGCTATAATCCAAAAACTAGAAATAATATAACTTCTAGGCATGTAAAAGAATAAGAAAATGCATGACTGTAGCACGTACACATTGATTGCATCCTGTTTCATAGCATCCATGTATGCATTGCTGTAATAGCGTTGAAGAGTCCTAAAAAATTCTTGAGACTGTGTTGCAGCTCTCCACTGACCCCTCCTCTCAGAGAAAATCTACACATAAACATGTTACAGAAAAAGACCATCCGAAAAGTGTAAAAAAATGTTATATGTATGGCGAAGATATAACAGGATAGAAAACCCTCTACGACCACTAGCCAATTTAACAGCTGGTCGATAGAATAGCACAGGCAGGAAATGAATAATCATCTAAAGATTTACCAGCCCATCAGAGACACATCCCAATAAAGAAAAATCAACTCTAATTTTATATATTATTTTAGATAATTTCTGATAATCATTAAGCCATATTTGTCAATGTTCTCACATACCCACAAAAAAGCTAACAAACTTGAAAGATGTTAGTGTTTTGCACAATTGTATTTCAATATTAGCTAATAGAATCTAAACTTTTAAAAAAGTACTAACAGCTCAATAGAACATAAAAACATATAAACGAGCTACTCATTAGCCCTTAATGTCAAGCTGTTAAAAGTTTTGTCACAACTCAAATAATTAAGCATAATCAAAAGTTTGAGTTTATTTGTTTAACTCTACAGACGTTTGCTACGAGTTTGAAAAATTAATTAACAAGCTGAGCACAACAAGTTCACCAGTACTTTGGCTCCTTGACACCCCTAATAGAAAGGCTGCTGTATGCCATCCAACTAAAACAACATAATTAGACAGCTATGAACCCCTTAAACAATTTTGATCGGGAAATAAATAGAGAGGTCTGCATTCTGTACTCACCCCACCCCCTAAAAAAAATAAAAGTTTGATGGTTACCTTTGTATCACAAAATAAAAGCCCAGTGATGATATTTATTAAAAACAAATCAAAATCAACCATGTAATTAAGAAAGAAAAATCATGAGCAAAAATATAAGCTCCCAAGCTACATTAGAATATGCAAACTGAAGCAATTATGACAAGCAGCAAAGTGCAATCACCTTATTGTGCGCTGCTGAACCACCATACTGATGAGCAAGAGTATCACCCATCCGCTCATAAAAACCCATTAAATCCTCAGCTACAGGATCATCGAGATCAATCTTTGGGTGGTCAATAACTCCCACAGCATGGAGCTGGCGTCCAAGAGCAGCCAACCCATATGCATATTGTGCAACATTTGTGCGATCCAAACAGTCAATGCAGTTGGTCCTCAGCACCCCCGTCTGCAACTTAGGAGGCTTGGTAGAATGAGTTTCGATGACATTGTTGTTTCCTTCGCTTGGTTTCCTTTCCAAATTGTTAGCATCCTCGTTGTCATCATTGACAGGTCCAGTAGGTGAATAGGTTGCCTTAACATTACTGCACGCAAAACTTTACATTAAGTAAACAAAAAAGCCTGTGGAGGAACTTCAGGTATTTCATGTCCATCAAGCATTAACTGATCTTATACGCTGGGTTTATTCTTTCCCAAAGTTTTATCATTGTTCTTATTTAAAGGTATCTTGAAATTGGTTATAGAAGATTTCAAACAATAGAAAAACGTACTCTGTAGTTGGCCAATTTAGAGATTCTTCTAGTCTTAATGTCGGTGTTGCTTGGCAATAGAAAAAACCTGTTAAAGCCAATGCATATGCAGCCACTTTGGCTAGAAGCTGCAAGACATTTGTAGCTTTGCTGGAAGTGCAATATAAGGTAAATCAGAATAATCCCCAAAACACATAGTAAATTGCCAAAAAGGATAAAAATATATAATTAAAAACCAACCTCTGAAAATGTTTGTGCAGATCCCAATGAAGAAACCTAAGCCTGCTCTCCCCAGATAAATCCTTATTAATAATATCTATAGCATTAGCAAACTCTGCCCGAAGTATGGACTCACGAGGCTTCTTCTCATGGGTCTGATCATTTATAAAAAATAAACTTATCACTCACTACTCTTCTTACAGAAATGATACATTTGAAATTATAAGATTTAGATAAGGAGAAGAAAAGTTCGGAATACAAACTAAAAATAATACGATATTGTGTTGCTCAGTGTACCATTGAGGTCATACTAAATACCAACACAATAGTCTAATTATACTAATACGGGACTTCTAATCCTAATTAGATAAGTGAACAACAACAAAGTCTTACCTTACTACATGAGGTAGCTAAAATAAGGAAACAAAACTTTAAATAATTATTTTCATTGAAATCTATCATGCATACTCTTCCTCTAAATGCAGATATTCTAACAAATCAACATAAGACAGTACATTCCAACAGAAATTCCACATCATTGTTAAAATGTAAATACAAAACTAGTCAAGACATAACCAATTACAGCATCAATCTGTGTCAACACAACCAAGATACAAGAAAATTTAATGTTCGGGAGTTTAGATGATGGCATGTAATAAATGAGGCGGATGGGGGAATGAATTCATTTCCCAATAAAAAATAAGAAAAAGAAGATTACCTTAATCAAATTCAAAATAATAATGGGATTCCCATATCTTTTGACTAGGTTTTCAAAGTGAAGTCTAGTGGCTTGATAATTCTGATCCCTCTTTGACACTGTAGAAAAATAGGTGACTAAATAAGCAAACATATGCAAAACTCCGCATCAAAGAGAATATAAGCGAAAGATAAGTCTGCTAGTGTCACAATATTGGTTAAATGGGAGGACAACATACATATAATATCTGGTTTAATATTTAGTTTTGATGTTTCCTGTGACCAGAAAAGGGGGATTGAACCACGGTTCTGGATGACAGAGCTTATTTGGATGGGAAAACCTTCTGGAACATCCTCAAAGACCATTTGTTCTGTCTCAACATCATTTGCTACTCTGCCTTTCTCATTAACACCTCGCCTCAAATACCTAGACATAATAATCATACAAGTGAAGCCATGAAATTGTACACATGATTATTGCAAATACATAACCATCCTACCTAGCATATCATCCACTGTTCAAAATTCAAGATTTTATTGTTTGCACTCTGCTGTTTTCTTTAATTTACCCCAGAAAATCTCACATTTCATATTTTTACCCACTGTCAAATTTGTGATGCTAGCAAAAACTTTATATACTTAAAAGATTAGTTTAGTCTGCTACCTTACTTTTCTTTTTATTGACAAGTCACAGTTGGGCTAGGCCATGGACTTACGGTGGAGTATTGGGAGAACAAATCTTACAGTGGTGGGTAACAGAAAAAATTGTGAATATAAATCAAGCAGTGCAAAGTTCAAATTTCCTCAGGAAATTTCCAGTTACAATCAAGCATAATCCTAAGGAAGACCAACCCACTCTCCGACGCTGCAATACTTGGACAAACGCACCTTAATAATTTTAACATCTTTTACACAAATGAAAATTTGAGACACATACCACCATAAGAGCATGAAAGATAAATTATTCCATACAACATCCGCAATAGTACACTAATTTATAATCCAAACTGCAAAAACGAAGTTACAATTTAAAACAACTTAAAACTAATGAAAAAATAACCAGAGTATAACTGTATATAAATGAAATCCTTAGCACAAGGATATAATCATCAGGGGAAGCACTTAATGGACTGCCAGTTAAGTTTGCACAGAGTCAAATTGTAGAACTGGATGCCAATTGAGTGCCACACAGCATATAATCACAAGGGAAAATAAGTCAAAGGATTTAATGCGTCTGGAAATAAGATATGAGGAATTTACAAACCTAGTGCCAGCATAATGTCGTGATCGTCTTGCAATGAGTGTAAGTATAAACTCCCGTCCAGATATCATGAATGTATCCTAATAGATGTCAGATATTAAAGATCAGGATGACAAATTAGCTTGCATTAAGCAGGAACCGGGTACTTAATTAATCAATCAATAAATACAGTATCAATGGAACTCTGAGTGTAACTTATCTTTACCTGTTTAAAAAAGCCATAAACTAGTGCAACTGTCCAAATAGTATTTTGGAGGTGATTTCTAATTCCCCTTGTTAAGAACTCATTCCAAACAAACATTGTCTCATAAAGAACATGGCCTGTCTCATTATCACACATGTTCCTCTGAAGACTACGCATGATGTGATATGAGTAGCTGAAAAAGAAGTCCTTTGTAAGGTCAACCATGCATAAGAGCCTCTTGTACCTTAAAAATCAATGAACAGAGTATAATTAATAAAAGAACCTAATAAAGCATATACAACAACAAAATTTTGAAATAATGTCATCAAGCTGTCGTCAAATTCAAATAAGAACGAATTACAATAAAAGATCACAAACAATGTCTAATCAAAATTAGGTTATCCTCGAAAAATCAGTGTGGTTCTTCAACATGCAACATTTATATTTGAGTCGAACAGAAGGGACCTAATCATGTATTTTGACAATAGATTTTCCACTAAATTTAAATCCTAATAAACAAAGAAGTGAAATAATTTAAAAATTGAATAAAGGGTATAAACTGAAAGACCATTACAAACAAAGTAATTTAAACAAAACAACAGTATTTTGAAATGAAATGTAGCAGAGAAATATTTATATAAATATGTAATATGAAAATAGATAGCATCACTTGGCTTAAAAAAATCAGGTTGTCCATGATGAGCTTATTTGACAGCATATGAATGACCACGGATTGCCCATTTGAGCTATAATATATAATATGCAAGATTGTAACCTGTTTTCATTTTTATCATTGATGTTAGACCGAACTGAAGAATATGGCAATGGAATCATCTCACTCTTCGAGACAGCATATACTGTATGACCACAGATTGCACCAATTTGCCTTCTTTTTGTGATAAGCACCATGTAGTACGGTCCCAAAAATTTGATGAACCCTAAAACCAAAATAGTATATCAAGATAATAACAAATAATTGATCAAAAGGCAGATAGACAAGACAATAGGATTTACATACCTACAATTCCATAACAAGTTGTAACAAATTTAAGTCCACCTGTTGACTTGTTACCCTCATGTATCCGTCTCAAAAGATCAGAACATTCACTTTCTGTATATGTGGTGGAATCTTCACGTAAATTTAGTTCGGAAGGATCTAGACGATCAATCTTTAGTACTCTCCAATATGTCCTGGTCTTGTCCCTTCCTATCATGTAAAAGTTCTGTGATACAAAAATAAATGCTGAAGTTATATATTTAAAATATAAGAACAACACAATAGACTCTGCAACACCAGCAACTCACCAAATAAAGGAAAAATAACCAGTTTTGAGACAATGATCCATGACTATGTATAATAAATGGGCTAACAAGTGTCATGTATATACATACACACATATAGCTATATATGAATATCAACAAGAAACAAACGCACATATTATACTTTTATACTTTTGACCTATAGGAATATTAGAATTTCCCACAAAGGCAGAATATTTACTATTTATCAGAACACAGACCAAGCAAAATCGCGTGACAAAATCAAATAAATTCCAATGTACACGGCAAAATTAGACAAAAGTTGCAAAACAGTGGAAGGAGAATAAGAAAGCATTACCGATCGAGTCTCATATAGTCTAAATTTCTGTATACAGACATTAGAAGGAGGAGGAGGACGAGTTTGATCAGAGGCAGAAGGAGAGTGACAAGGTTCATTCTCTGACGATGCCATGATTTTTTTCTGTAACACTCAGATCCCCCGAGCCTCTGGCTCAGGGAAACCACCAAATGGCATGCAAAGAGCCACACAAATAACCAAAATTCAGAATCACCACAATGCAAAAAGTCCACAACAAAAAAAATCCAAGCTCATATCCTGAACTCTAGGCTGCTTCAAATACAGCATTATTTCTTAAAACTGATTCCAAATTTTTTTATCCCTCTCCATCTTTCAGCTCCACCCACAACCACCATCACTGTCTTCACCTCTCTCCATCTAATCTCTGTGGTAAATCAACAACAACCCACTATTTCTCACCCACCTTCCACACACCCAGATCCAAAAATCAATACCCCACTAACAAAAATCGGAACTTGATGCAGTCGCACAGCAGAATTGCTGTATGTGGTTATTCTGAAAACGGAATCTTTTCATAAACGAGTCATGATGAGAAGATCAAGCAGAGAAAAACGGACAAAAACTGAAGAGAAGGAAGAAGATTTGGGAGGTTCGAGAACAAAAAGGTTGGAACCACGGGTGCAGGAACAAGAACTGCTAATTATTGATTGAATTTATTTTTTTTATAAAAGATGAATATATAATTTTAATTTTGATTTAAAAAGTTTGATTGATTTCTTTGGCTGTGAAAGGGAGAGGGTGAATATGAAGGCTGAGATCCAAAGAACAAATCAAAACCACAACGACAAATTTAAATAAATAAATTCATATTTGATGTGTGAATTCTCCGTCCACACATTAAAATTTGGAAACGCGTATATATCTGGATAGGTGTGTGAAATTATTCCTCTCCGTAATTATTCACACAACATAACAAAAAAATGTCAAATGCAAAATTAATTACTGGTTTTTCTTCTCTACTCATATCTTAGAATTTTTTATTATTATTATTATTATTCAATTATTCAACTAGGAACGTAGATGTGAAACGTGGCATCTGAAATTAGTTAGTGATGGATACAGGTTGATCCAGAAGCTGTAAGAGAAAATGAATTTACAAGTTTAATCATTCTGCAGGACGGCAATACAATAATGTTCATTTCAATTCTTTCCTATATACACCAATTATTTTTATCAATACTAATAATGTAATTCATATCAATTTTATATAAATATTTCTTTATTTATAATTTTTCCTTTATTATGATGATAAACTAATTGTTTATATGTGGTTGTGACTAGGTTTAGTTTGATTTTCTTAAATAAGGAATGTAGATTTAAATTTCATATCAAATAAAATTAATATTTTATAACTTAATTTACTTTTTACCATACATAAAACATTATTAGATATTTTGTAATGAAGATTTATTTATCAGAGAGATGTATTATTTTCTTGATGATTATTATGGTGTTCATGATTTCAACTTTATATTTATAAATAAACTACGGAATCTAATAATTATAAGTAATAATAATATGATCTGATATTATATTTTAAAATATATATATATATATATATATATATATATATATTATAAAAACATGTTTGCTAACAAATGTAAATTTAATAATGGGAACACTATATATTTCTATCCTTTTTTATTATGGTAATAAAAAACTAACTTTTATCATAAAAATACAAATAAAATAGAATTTATAATTTTATTATAAATAATTTTCATTATAGGTAATTAATTGAAATTTAAAATATAATTATAAAATGTAAAATATAAAATAATAAAACAATTTATATTAATAAAAAATAAATTGATAAAAAATTATATATGTAGATTATTAAATATGGATATAAAAATAAATCTATTTTATTGATAGGTATATATAATAAGTAATTGATTTGGTTAAGTTATTAATTTTGAATTTAAATTTTAAAGTCAATCTTTTGATTGAATAAATTCAATTTTAACTAATTAGATTCTTTTTAATAATTTCATTTTCAAAGGTTGTGGGAATTGTGGCCCTAGTTATTTCTCATGTTTATAAGAACTGTTTTCTTGGTAACAAATACAGTGTTTGTACTTGTTTTAATAGTATTTTTGCTATTAAAGAAAAATCATATTAAGACTATTTATTGTATTTTTGGGCTGTTAGAAGAGAAACTTCCTTATATTTGCATTTTTAATCAAATATTTTCTATATACAGATGTATATCTTAAATGAAATTTTGATAAATATTCTTAAAAAATCGTTTTTTTATTAGTCATATGCATGTGAAGAATTTTGATAGTTGACGTAACTAACACCGTTAGAATTTGTTGCTGTTTATGTTATATGTTTATGTTATATGTAGTACTAATGAAAGTTTTAATACTAATTTAGAATATATTGCATTATATTCAGTGTTGATGAAAAATAAAAAGTAAATAAAAATTACAACTATCCGATGAATAAGTAGTAAAAAAATATTATGATAACTATTCAATGAATAAGAGTTTAAGAATATTTTAGACGAGAAAGTCAATTGATTCAGAACTTGTTATCACGTGGAATTAGGAAACTGTTTCTTAGAAATGTTCAAAGTTGAGTTATGAATCCACATGGGTGAATTCACTTGAATATAAAACAGAAGCAACAAAAGTGAAAAAATAAAGGGTGTTGAATACATATAATATTCCAAAAAGTAAGATAAAAACCCTAATAAAATAAAGTTAATTTGTTTGACACGTTTGAACAATTAAAAAAGAAGAAAAAAGTTTGATTTAATGGTTAATCACATTTTAATTGTGGTGGATGAAGTGAGAATAGGGTTGAAATAGTTTTCTATTTCAATTATTATTCTGAAGACTCAAAAAAATCTGAGCAACGTGGCAATGTGACCTAGAATATGAGATGCAAATATATGAAACTTAACCTAACATATCACATACACTTAAAATATTATATTTTATGATATGGTAAACGAAACAAGAAAGATAAACATGGAAAGCGTGAGAAGTGGCGAGATTACGTGTTGTTAAAATTAAAGATCATAAAAAATTCCTATAATTGATATTTATATACATTTTGTTACACCTTCTATTGGGCTTCTTTCTAATAAATGATAAAATATAAAAATAAAAATAAATGGTAAAACGTATGTTATGTCTATGAAAAAAACTCATAAATGATACAAGGTTTTCGACTAAAATACTTATAAATACTATGATTACATTTACAAGTTTTTCACAATAAATTGTAAATAAACTTCAAAATAATTATTAAATTAAATTAAATGAACACTATATATACGTCTCATTGTCACATAAAGTCAAGAGTATTTTCTAGAACAAGGACAAGTGAAACATAATTTTTAAGTTTTTCGGTCTATGACATCTTTGAACAAGGACAAGTGAAACATAATTATGTTCATTTATTATAACATTTCACTTAAACTAGAAATAAACAAAATATCAAAATTTGAAATCTATTTACATGATATAAAAGATATAATAACAACATATTAAAAAATATAAAAAAAAAATTTAATTAATTAATTATATATAACATTTAGTTATATATAATATTTAATTATATTTATTTTGGTATAAAATAATTAATAATACATTTTATGCTAGTCATCTTCTTTACCATGTAGGAAGTTACGACCCCATTTTTTTCAATATTTATACAAATTAATATATTTTGTTATTAAATATTTTTACTTTCTGTTCCTGCAGAGAACAAATAAGATAAGTTAGGCACGAGTGTCACCTTATCATGTAGTCCGCTTTCTCCTCAGTTGGTCTCTTCCCATCCGATACATGTCGGCTTGGACCCAGGAGGGGTTACCTGCAGAAGGTTCTCCGAAGCTCAAGTAAGTCAAAGTTCTCAAAAGTCTAATCAGCAATTAATGAAAGCGTACCTTTAAATGATGGGGTCCACGTGTATTTATAGAGCATTAATGACGTTTGACCGTTTCATGGGCTGGGCCTTGACTTGGGCCCCAGCTTGGGCCCCAGCTTGGGCCACAAGTGGGCCTGGTCCTAACACAGGTCTTAGAGGCGTATTGGGGCATTGATGTTGGCTAACTTTCTAGACAAGTAGTCGGCCGAGACCGACCACTTGTCTAGATGGCTTGTGTTGGTGGCGTCCGGGCACTAAGTGGTATGTGGTTTTGGCATGTGTACTATTTACTTGATTGAGTTTGGTTAGGTACGGTACACTTTCATTTATTTGAATCAATTTGATAATCATAATTTTATTTAATGGTTAATTTGGATTTGATACAAAATATATTAATTTTTAATTTATTGTCATTATTTTTTTAAGTAGCTTGACTTCTTTGGATATATTAGTCTGACCTTAATTTCAAGATAAGAGATACCACTGAAAGTTATAAAAAATATGTTTAAAAATTATAAAAATTATACATTTAATTTGTCTGACTGATATTTTTATAATTTATACATATTATTAAATAAGATCCCAATTTTTATATTTATATAAATTAATATGTAATTTAAATTATTTTTTAAAATTTTAATATATTTTATATATTTGATGATCTCAGATTTTAGTATATATTTATACAAAATTTTGATACAAAATTCATCACTGTTATATATATATATATATATATATATATATATATATATATATATATATATATATATATATATATATATATAAATAAAAGAAATTAAAGTGCGGCTAAATAAGTACAATTACTGTATGCCCCATCGGACCATCGGCCACGTCCAGTCCTCAGGTCCATCGAATAAGATTGGGATGGCTCGTATATAAAACATACCCATCGGTCGAAGGGCCTCGCGGATGAACTGCATAGGACCATCGGTCAATCGGGCGAACAAATAAACACGTATATCTTAAGGAATCATCGGTCGATCGGCCTCGCAAACGAACCACGTTAGGGGTCATCGGTCTATCGGTATCACAAACGAGTATCAACTTAAAAAGAACAATCGGCCGATCAGCCTACATATTAATTTCGCTTTACTCCATAACGGACCATCGGTCCTTCGGTCCCACACGAACAACGCCTTAATAAAGGACAATCATTTGACCCGCTACCGGGTCGATCGGTCGATCAATCTCCTAAGATTCGCGTAGCGCTTTATATATGACCATCGGTCCATCAGTTAAAACGAATAATTCACTTATTAAAATCAGGATATAACCAGCCCAGTCAAGCGGTCATCGGTCGCACGACCAAACAACACTAGCCAATCGGATTAATTAACGTTAAACAAGTCAGTAATCTTGATTAGAGGATCATTGGGCCGTGATTAAGGAACCCTAATCACAGGCCCACACCGAAAATTATAAATAGGGCCCAAAGGTAGGTTGGTGAGCATTTTAATTCGCATTTATTACGGCAGTTACATTGATACACCGAGCGGTCCTTTCACTGACTTAAGCATTGGAGCCCTTCAGACAGGTACCCCGATCGTCTGTTCAACCGATTCCCTTTAGACAGGTAACCCGATCGTCTGTTCAACCGATCGAGCGAGGAAGTGAATTTCTTGGAGAATAAGTTATTGCAGTTGCGAGAATAGGAGATTTCAAGAAGAGGAGTAAGATCGAAAAGATTTTTAGTAGACTCTTGGTCCCTACACCCGAAACAATAATTATCTACTTCAAATACATCAATCAATGTTATTTATACAACGTGTAATACCCTTTTCAAATCTATAAAACTTTTCTTTTATAAAAACTCAAACCAGCCCCTATAAGTAAAAGAAAACACAATCCATTTTTTTTCTTTCCTCTCGAAGAGGCGTTTTTTCCTTCTTTTCCTTTAACTTCAAATTGTTCCTTCATCTCTCTCACTCTAATTTCCATCATCTTCATAATAAGAAGGTAGAGTTTTGATCATCCTGAATATTCTTCGAGTTTAACCGAACAAAATATCTAATTGGATAAGTCAAAATTGTTGTTCTCTTAAAATGCTCAATTTATTTTTGGCTTTGCAAACTATTTTAATCGGGTTGCATGTATAATTTGTTAGTGCTGAAGTCAATAAAAATATAATAATTTATAATTTTATAATTTTGTTATCTTTTAATAATAACTCACACTATAATTATTTATTATATTTATGTTTAAAACATCTGTATGACATCAAACAAATTATTAAAACTCAATCCGTCTTTTCTCCCGTAATTTTTGTAAAAACGAGAATACAAAATATTTTCCACTTCTCTTACCTAAAATTATTATATAAACTTGAGCATGCAAATCATTAATCAACCCTTGTAATTGGATAGACTGCCTTCTATTTTCTCTTTGATGTTAAAAATTGAAACCTTTATTTAAACACTTGAGTGCGATATAAAATTGGACTTACATATATTAAATTCAAGCTCCTAATTTTTTCCCTCTCTAACAATCCAACTTTTTTTTTATTCACAATAACACTTATTATTTTATTCTCCAAAACTCAGTTAAGTAATTTAATTAAGTCAAAAAAACATTTATATTATATTTTTTCAGATAAAATTAAAATGTTCCATTTTTTTCTTATCATGATCATGATAATGTATATTGCAAATACCTATTTTTGTGTTTGTAAATATAATTATGTAAAATAATAGATGAGTGTAAAGCCTCTTTATTTTCTGCCCTTATTTTAAAGGTTCATCCTAAATCAATTTAGCCCAAAGGCGGGCCTATAGGGTGCCAAAGAACCTAAAGTAGCCAAAACACTCTCATTCAGCTCTCACTTTGCCAACCGCCCCTTACACTCTCCTTGAACTGTTTTTAGAAGCTCTGCTAGGGTTTGAGTGAGCTCCCCTATTTTTCCTCTCCGTTAAATGATTCCCTCCAAGTAAGTTGAGCTTTCTACGTTCCCTTCTTTCCTTCAAGCTTTAGTTCCAAGCTAGTCTCTGTCATAGCTCATTTTCATTCATCCCTCACTGTTTTGAGTTCCGTTGTTTGCTTGCTAGTCCGCTAAGGATCTCATTCGCTTGAGTTAGCATTTTTCAGGTAAGGGAAGCTAGGATTTATGTTTTTTAAAGTTATTTTGCCGATTTTTGGTTTGTTATATGACTGTGATGCTTGAATGAAGTTGTTGGTCGAATAAAAATATATGGTGTGCGAGTATGTTTGATTGACGTGGCACTACTCTTGTTTCTACACTGCACACTTTTAGTAAAATGGAGATTTCTACTACGTTTGATCGAGCTGATATTTTAACAGCTGATCCTTAACACATAATTTTTTACTTTGACCAATCGGATCTTAAATCGGAGCTTTGTAGTGAAAGCATTTTTTTATCGCAAGGTCACTGTAGTTTGGTTGTTGACAACACTGCACACTTTTTGTAAAATGAAAGTTACTACTTCGTTAACCGTTGGATCAAGCTGATATTTTAACCGCCGATCCTTAACACATAGTTTTTGACTTTGACCGGTCCGATCTTGAATCAAAGCTATGTAGTGAAAGCAGTTTTTATCGCAATATCACTGTAGTTTTGTTGTTGACAACATTGACCTTTGTTGCTTGTTTGGTGTACAACTTTCTTTATAGTTATTCAATTAAGTTGGTTCTTGATTCAATCATATTTAATTTGAATATAAATACAAAATTTTTGGAGCTTTACACAAGCTGCAAATTTATTTCTAAAATCCTAAAATCGTTTGCATGATGTGTTGTTAAGTTGAATTGCTATGTTAAAGCATGAAATTATAGAATATGCATGAGTAAATATGGTTTATGGGTGGTGAATGATGAGTTTGGCATGATTTTGGTATGGAATATACATGAATGGTTGGTTATATATGTGGTCATGAATTCGGTATGAGCAATAATGTTACATTGATGGTTGGAATCATGGTTTTGGTTGGGTTAGGACATAATTCCACGATAGTTTCGTGGTGGTGCCTCATTGGTTAGAACGTAATTCCATGAGTCTCTAGGTGAGACCTCATGGTGGTACCTCAGTTAGTCAGGACGTAATTTCATGACTCTTGTTAGTGAAAGTTCATGGTGCCTCAGTTCATTACCTTTTTTCATCAACAAGAAATTAGTTGTATTGATTAGACAATATATAAATATACACACATAATAGGAGAATAAAGGCCTCAACCTTCACCTTCATATAAAAAATTTCACTTATTTAATTTTATTTTCTAATTTGTTTACACCTATTCTTGTTAAATAATACTCCATATCATTAAGTTGAGTATATAGTTGGTTATCTGTTTTTATCAGCTAGAAGTGGGTTGATCAAATTAATCAGTTCAATTGATGAACTATAAATATTTTTATTTTTCACGTTTCAATCAATTTCTGAATTCCATGATTTTTTTTTTCAATTTTTTGATATTTCTACAAATGGATGATAATATCAAATTTATTTTTATTGAGAAGATCTGATAGTATACTCGAGTTTATTAGGAGTAAATAAAGGTTACGGCGTATCCAAACTGAATCTTAGTCAAATTAATATTACATCATTATTAAATATGAGTTTTTACAAAAAAAATAATTAAAATATATTAATATTACAATTTTATATATTAATTTAATTATGAATGTATATTTAGGATTCCTCTTACTATTTTTCATTTTTTAATATATAATTATTTTTTTTAACTGTTTTTTTTAAATTTTTTTTTATTTTAACCGTTATTTTAAAAATATTTTTTTAACAACTATTTTAAAATTTATTATATATATTTTAAAAATAAATATTATTAATCTTATAAAAATTAAAAAATCAGATATAGAGGCGCGACTTGTACGTGTGTTCGTAATAATATTAAATTACTAATCTCATTATTGATTTGAATTTCAAGTGTATATACCGAAGCCAAACCAAATTATATGGGTGGTTTCTTCACGCAAGTATACCTGTCTTTCCGTTTCCGTTTCAACGACGTCGTGTCATTTACAGTAATAAAACAAATGCGTAGTTTCCTTCGCAATTGAAGTGGCTATTATCTCGGTTTAAACTCTCTGTTGTTATCCTCTTCTCCTTTTTCCTCTTCAATTAGGTTTATCGGCAATTCCAAAGTCTCTTCAACTCGGTTACAATTCCAGCGCAAAAGGTTATTATTATTATTATTATTATTATGTAATTTTCCCACCTCATCCTTGATCCCTTTTGGTTATCTTTCTTATGCATTAAAACCCTAATTTGCATCCCTCGCGCTTATTTTTATTGATGAACTTTAATATGTTCTTTGAATTATTGGCTTTTGTGCGCGCAATACGATGCTCAATTGAAGTTTATCTTTAATTCTTGTTGTCGCTGTCCAATCTTATTTTTGCCCAATCCAATTTTATTTTTGTTTGTTTGCCTTAACTGATTCGCTATCAGTTCCTCATCAATAAAGTGTGTTACTTTGGGACTTTCTATTGCAGTTTTGCATTGCTATATTTAAGTAGATGCAGTGTTGCTTTGTTGTGTGAATGGCAGCCTCTGATGCTAGAGTTACTTATTCTTCACTCTCTAAGCTAGATAAGGAAAACCCTACCCATTTTGGCCACAGTGCGATGAATCATCACGGCGAATCCGTATGGATTGAGCCTAAGCCTGACACCACATGTGGCCAATTAGGCTCAACGTTCGCTGACAAAGAGATGTTATATCAGTTCCCCTCCGAGGATGATGATCTGTTTGATGGAGGTTATGAATCAGGTGACGATGCTCGTGGGTTTGTACCGTCTAAAACGCCTCCGGAGGTGAACTTAAAGAACGTGCTTTCTGGGATCTTTGCTATTTTAACTGGACGGAACAAGGGTCCAAGTCCGAGGGCTACTGCAAACCAGCAGCTCCCAAGTTCAAATGTATCATTTTTCGACTCTGGAAAGAATGGGGATGTCCTCCTTGATTCTTCGGTTTACACGCCAAGTGCGCCACCGCTCTGTCTGCCCAATGGGAGTGACTATAATTCATACAAAGAGGTTTTGGAAGCTGAACCCCCCGATTGGCTCCCTGATAGTTCCACTAATGTTTGTATGCAGTGTGATGCTCCATTTACTGCACTTACTCGTGGTAGACATCATTGCCGGTTTTGTGGGGGGATTTTCTGTCGAATATGTACCAAGGGGCGGTGTTTATTGCCTGTTGGGTTCAGGGAAAGGAATCCTCAAAGGGTTTGTGATGCCTGCTATGATCGGCTTGATCCTTTGCAGGGTGTTCTTATCAACACCATAAGCAATGCTGTGCAGGTGGCCAAGCATGATGTCGTGGACTGGACTTGTGCTAGAGGATGGATTAATCTTCCTATTGGTTTATCTATGGAGCATGAGATATATAAAGCATCTAATACATTAAGAAACTACTGTCAGGTTAGTTTCATTCGTTGTAATTTAACTGAAGAAGGTTTCAGTGCAAATATATCCATTAAGCATCTTATTAAGATTTTTCAGAATATGAACCTTGCTGGTTTTATCTCATGTGAAGTGCTTTTTTTTTGCAGGTGGCCAAATCCAATCCTGAAAAGTCCATCCCTTTAACGGTTCTTAAAAGTGCCAAGGGCTTAGCTATTTTAACAGTCGCCAAAGCTGGTGCACTCGTCTCTTACAAACTGGGTACTGGTTTGGTTGTTTCTCGAAGATCAGATGGATCTTGGTCTGCACCATCAGCTATATTCTCCCTGGGTTTGGGATGGGGTGCTCAGGTATGGAGATTATATATGGGTTTGGTTTATTTGTAGATGTTTGAAACTATGGTTATGTTCCCTGATATGATTTGACAGAATCAATGGAGAAATAATATAACAAATAGAGGGGGAGCCGTTTTGAAATTTTGTTCGTGCTTAGAATTTCCCCCAAATATTGACATGATTATTCTGTCTGTGACTTATTTATATGAAATACTCTTGAATTGCTAGTATAGCCAACTTCAAATAGTGGGATAAGGTTTTGTTGTAGTTGTACTTTTGGATTTGTAGTGACCATTTTTGAGATATCAATTCATTCAATACTATCCTTATTATAGATATGTAAAAAATAGAGAATATAAAATTCCTCTCTGGTCATACATGACTAAGTTAACTTAGCCAGGAATTCATTTCTGACTGATAGATTATATCTGTTCATCCTATATTCTCAGATTGGTGGTGAACTTATGGATTTTATAGTTGTTCTTCGTGATATGAAAGCTGTGAAGACATTCTGCAGTCGCATGCATTTTTCTCTTGGTGCGGGTTGTAGTGCTGCAGCAGGGCCTGTCGGGAGAGTGCTTGAGGCAGATATTCGTGCTGGTGACAGAGGCACTGGCATGTGTTACACTTACAGCTGCAGTAAAGGTCATTTTTGTGTGTTTTTTTCCTTCATGTCACTGGATCGTTGTATGTTTAATGCCAAAGACTTCTTTTAATTTCATTTACATGCATGGATGTGTATATATATATATATATATATATATATATATATATATATATATGTATATATATGTGTGTGTGTCTCATTAGTGATCATGTTAGTGTCCAAACTATTGCTTTCAAATTGAATAGTTTCAACATCTGATCTAATATTTTGTCAAGGTCATGTAATAAGCAATAATCTTCATAATGTTTTTAATATGCAAACCTAGATTTCTATTTGTAAGCATACTAAAAATTGTTGGTAGATAATTCCATGCAAGTCCCACTCTTTGTTTAGTGGAACCTACACGTATTTTTGCCAATAATATTGAATAGTGTTGCTAAAGGCAAGCCTTGTCGCTAGGTTGTTGCTACCTCGTGTTTTGATCCATAGTAGAGTTCCTGAGTTCAATTTTTGAAAATAGTTTCTCCAATTGTGAGGGTAAGGCTACATAAACGTTCCCTTGACCTACTTTATAAAGTGGATTGAAGGCACTTACTTGTTCGGGTCTTTGTCTTTATTGCCTAACATTATAGTGTCAATAATTTGTCAATTTTGTACGTGCTAAATCTTTGTATTGTTTGATAAGGACTTAGGTATTATGTGGTGTCTTAATCTCACATTGAATAGTGTATGGAATGCTTGGTGGGTGCACTTTAGTGGCTTTATTCTCCTTCACTTTTAAGGGGAGGGTATCTGAAGTGCTTTGGTTGCAAAGTGACTTGGAAAGAGCTACATATGGAGGGATGACCATAAAGACTGAGCAATGCATTAGAAAGTGTAGCTGCAGGAGCATAAGGTCTTTGGGTTGGCGTTGTGTTATGATAAGAACTTGTGTACTGTGGAAAGTCTAAGATGCAGATCAAGTGATATAAGATGTTCCGTGGAGTATTAAGTAGCTTGGTTTATCCCTTGGAATAATTTTGAGTGATATAAGACGTTGAGTGGAGTATTTGAGTAGCCTGGTTTCTCCCTTTGATTACTTAAGTGCTTTGGTTGCAAAGTGATCCCAAAAGAGCTACCTATGAAGGGATGACCAAAAAGCCCGAGCAAAGCATTAGAAAGTGCTGCTGCAGGAGCATAAGGTCTTTGGGACGGTGTTGTTTTATGATATGAACTTGAGTACTGTGGAGTCTAAGTTGTACATCAAGTGATATAAGATGTTCAGTGGTGTGTTGAGTAACTTGGTTTTCTTCCTTGATTACTTAAATTCTCTGTTGCTTTGTTTGGCACATAATTTATTGTTTGCCTGTGCCTACTACATTGTTTTTATCTTTGTTCTTATGTTATTTTCCATTATTAATGTCCGTTTTAGATGACGTTTGAGTATAATGGCTAACCAAATGGAATGTTTGGAAACCGTAGGTGCATTTGTGGGAGTGTCTTTGGAAGGAAATATGGTGGCAACAAGGATGGATGCCAATTTGCGGTTTTATGGTGATCCTTACCTCACCACATCTGACATTCTACTGGGGATGGTGGACAGACCAAAAGCTGCTCAACCCCTGTATGCCAGTCTTCAAGAACTGTATTCCTGTTTACGTTTCTAAGCAGGTCCACAATTACAGCTTCTTTCTGTCTCTGCTGCTGCCGGTGTCTTAAATACCTGCCTCTTGTATATACACTTCTTGTTCTTGCATGGATTTCTGAATTATGATTCCCATTGTTAATTCCAACTCCTCCATGTTCGGTCATATTTTCATTACGATTGATATTGATGCCCTATACACGAATTTATGATGTGAATATTATACTAATTGTACATAGACAATCCATGAAATCAGTTATTCGTTTGCTTTTCTCTTATTCTTGCTGATGGATTTTTCTGGAATTGGAAATATTTAAAATAGAGTAATATACTGCCTAAAGGCAAATAATGTGTCTGGAAGCTCGAGGAAACGGCCAATTTCTTTTGTTTACTGGTTGTTCAAATTCAAGCAACGAGTTGTGCATGAGAATTGGTGTTATATAAAATGTTCTGTTTTTACTCTTCTGGTTGAGTAGAGGTTTTTTTAACCTGCAGATGCATTCAAACATGGTTTAAGTGCTATGTGGTTAGTAATTAAGAATAAATCTTACACATCGTGATAATACACCGTGACATGTATTGCTTAAACTATATAGTAATTAAGATATTGCTTAGTACAGGAACACTTTGAGTTTTAACAGGAATTGATAAAGGTTTGTTTTCATTGGTTTATGTTTAAAAAAAATAATAATTCGAGAAAATCGTGTAAAAATACATTTTATTTGAATGTCGGGACACGGGGGATCTTGATATATTCTTTTATAATCATTGTTTGATTTTCTATTTTTAATCAGATGATTGAAGATTTTAGTCATTTATATTGGTTAAATTTATTCTCATAACTTAGGCCTTTATTTAAGACCCTTTATGTTACATTAGTTTCAGGGAATATTATTTTACGATACCCAATCTTAAGTTAAAAATCCTGACTATGAACATAGAAGATATATCAAATTTAAGGAATAATTATTGATTTTGTTTTTTAATTTTTTAGTTTAGTTTAATTTGGTTTCCATATTTTTTTTGGTTCAATTTAGTATCTTAACTTTTTAAAAAGGTTCAATTTTTTAAAGAGGTTCAATTTGGTCATTTTTGTTAAGTTAATATCATGGTTGTATAGCATACGTGTCAAGTTGTAAAATTTTTTAAATTTTTAAATTTTTAATTTTTTTTAAATTTATAATTTATCACATGTCAGGTTATTTTTTGTCACGTGATACAATAATAACCTAATACGTGACAGATTATAAATTTTTCACAGTTTAACACATGTCCTGAATATGTTATTAATCATAATTTAATAAAAATATCAAATTAAACCCTTTTAAATAATTAAGATACTAAATTAAATTAACCAATAATATAAAAACCAAATTGAACTAAATAAAAAATTACGAAATAAATCAGTAACGATACCAATTTAAAAAAACTAAAAACTTATAATAATTTCGCACATTAAGATGTCACGTCTCTGATCGTAAAACTCTATTTGTAGTCAAATTCTTTTTTTTTTTCCTAAAAATTGATCAAAGTTGTAATTTATTCGGGTTAACAAAGTTTTAATTTGATAAAAGTATTCTACCATTCATATCAATTCGTTGAATGTGAGAAATAATTAAAAACTTTGTAAAATTATTAAACGTTACTCTTTAATCATTCTTAAAAATATCTTTTAGAAACTAAATTATTTTAGTAATTCTAAATTATGATTTTTATTTTTTTGTGAAACGTTTGGTAACAATTATTTTACTTTTTTTCGAGATTCGAAACTTTATTTTATCTCCTCGTAACACTAAATTAATCCCCAAGAAAGTACGTTGATGCAGACCTTTCTAGAATTTTTTTAGTCATGATCGAATTGTAACTAATTCTATTATCTAGACACCAAGGCAATAAATTTGTGAATCAATACGTGATTAAATTTTCTTTTCCTTCGTTGCTTTAGAAAATTCCTAAATAATGCAAAAATTGCTTGAAAGTTATCATTCTATTGATTACTATCTTTCATGTGAATATTGAATAAAGTTGAAAATATGGCATATATCATAAACTCAACTACCAAGTTTGTTCCTATCGTTGCCAAATCCAACTCTCCTTTCAGAAATCTATTAACTTTTTGAAACTGCGTGATTTATCATGTGACTAAGACTTTGCCACACAAAATAAATTTCTTTTTCTGTGAAGACGTATTTATCAAAATACAATGATTTAAAATCATTGACTTCTTTCCTTCGAAGCTATGAAAAGAATTAACATATGAATTAAAATTCTATTTACTGCTTCCTTTTATTTCCTCTTTCAATTTCACAGTTTCATCTCAATTTATTATGTTAAATTAAAAATAAAAAATAATTCATTTTTTAGGTACATGATCGATTGGTTGTCCATAAATTTATTGTGGCTCTACTTTTGAAAACTATAGCAATGGATAGTTTTAGTAACACGTCATTTTAGCAAAAGTTGGTGAAATTTCTCGTGACTTTGAGAGGAAAAAAACATAAATAATCGTGATCAGAAGAAAAATAGAAAAGAAAAGAAAAGAAAAGAGTTTAGTTATAGAAGAGACGAAAAGTATTTTTGAACGTAAAATTTTTATATTATTATTTTAATCAATAAAATTACTGCTAGTCTAATTTTATAAAACTAATAAATTTATATATACAATATTCTATTGAAGTGATAATATAAAATAACTTAGACTTAACAATGTTTTAGATTCTAATAAATTTGTATGATTTATTGAATATTTAATAAATTTAAGTTTTAAACTAATTTTTGAATTTTAATGTTAATTTTTTCTGTCAAATGATATGTTATTATTGGTGGTTAATTAGCTAACCAATTATTATCTTGTTATTATGTTATGTTGTTTAGTTGTTCATATTTAATTTTATTATTTTAAATTTGTGTAAATTATAATTTTGTAATCCGCACCATCACTGGATTAATAAAGAATGTCAACGATAGAAGTTTGATCGAAAATTTAAATTTACTTACTACTACTATAAATTTATTAGAAACTCCACTAAAAAATATCAATTTTCTTAATTAAGCCAACAATTTATATTATTCTGGGTCATTGATTGATGTTTAAAAATTTAATAATATAAAAAAAAGAAAACGACAGAACGTATAATAATTACAGAAACCACGTGTAATTATAGAAGCTCGTAGTTGTCCAGATGTACAAAGCGCGTGGCGGTTGGTTGGTATTTCTTCTAACAACTTTAAACAAAATAAGAATAAAATAATGTATGAAAAATAGGAACAATAATTAACCTGAAAAATAAACATCAGAAAATAAATGATGAAAAATAACATATGGTAGAAAATGTCGGATATGCACGTGAAAGGGTGGCGCTATGTGAATGAGGATTTTTCTATGTGCTTTTGGTTTGTCATCACTTTCTTTTCCCTTCATTCAAAATACGTATTTTTTTATTTTACGATAATTATAATAACAAAAACAATTTATTACAGTATTATTTTATTTGCTCAATCACTGTTTGTAATTATTACTCTGCTGGGTGTTTCTGGAGGGCTTGTGAGATCTGATTTCGGTTGTTTGAGGTTTCAGGGCCGCAAAAAGTTACTGTCTTTACATGCATGCTCAGAGTTTAACGGTTGATTGCTTGGTGGGTCGGTGACAGAGTGGAGAAATTTTTGTGAACCAGCTTAGGGTGATACTGATTCTGCGCTTGGTTGCTTGAGTGGTTGGTGTTTTTGCATCTGGGTGGTTGTTTTGGATTGAATTTTCTTGCTGTGTATGCGCGGAAGTGAGGCATTGAGCTGAGCTGTTTAAGATCCTATGAACTGAGATGATGGGTTTTTGCTTGCCATGGCGGTGGCCAATGGTGGTCTCTGCCTTTGTTCTGGAAGTTAGTCTGAACCATTTCATTTGTTAACTATGTATTATCTGTTAGCTGTTATTGGCTTTCCAATGTTTTCTGTGATAGGATTGCAGTAATCATATCACTTTGTATACTTACTATTTCATTGTTCTTTGATCAACATTAAATTTAAACCCCTTGCCAGTGTATTTTTCATTACTTATGGTTTATGCAGCTGTTGATTTTTCAGCCGTTGAGAATCAGTGAATTTCTTTCGTAATTTCTTTAGTAGTATATAATTACTATTGTTGTTCATCAACTAGTTATATCTTTAAAGGAAACAAATGGTGATTACTAGTTCAAAGAAGTGGTGTTGTTTCATTTTTCTTTGCTTTTTAATTTTTGAAGAATATTTATTTGTTTATCAGGATATGCTTCTTTCCGGCATCATAGATCAGATGGCATGTTAACAAGGCTGGTCAATGAGGGACTCATAATGAGAGGGCTTGGGTTGAATCACAGTCCATGGGCACCCCCGACAAGAAAAGATCTGATATTGTTGATGTAGTTAGGTCTTGGATCCCTCGAAGGACTGAGCCACCAAATGTGTCCAGGGACTTCTGGATGCCCGACCAGAGTTGTAGGGTATGCTATGAGTGTGATTCGCAGTTCACGATATTCCACCGCAGGCATCACTGTCGAATCTGTGGGCGAGTTTTCTGTGCAAAATGCACTGCCAATTTTGTTCCAGTGCCTTCAGATGAGCCAAATACTGTCCGTGAAGAGTGGGAGAAGATAAGAGTCTGTAACTATTGCTTTAAACAATGGGAAGGGTTAGCAACAGTTGATAATAATGGCAGTGCAGACCCTTCGTCCACCCCTTGTCTTAGCCCTTCACCATCTACAACAAGTTTGGTCAGCACTAAATCCAGTTGCACCTGTCATAGTAGCAGCAGCACTGCTGGTTCAGTTCCTTATACAACTGGGCCTTATCAGCGTGTGCCTTATAGTCCCCGTCAATCTTCGCAAATGAATCAGATAGCCGATGAACAAGATAATTCAAATTCTAGTGGGAGTTCAAATCCCTCCGAGGCTGTAGGGAATTTGACTTCTAACCAATTTGGCTATTGCTTCAACAGGTACTCCTTCTTTTGTGGTTCTTCTTTTAGGACTGCTGAATGCAATTGTCTTTCCTTGCCCCTTAAATATTAGAAGTCATTTAAGTCATCACATTTCGGATGTCTACATCAAATATAAAATAAGGATGAAAAGGAGCTAGAGTTTTTGGTTATTGATAATCTGGTTGTACACAGATGAATGTGTCTTGCAAGCAAAGATGTGTTTTTCTATGGCTTTGCTAAAATTTGGATTTTGTATGTCTGTGCGGCTAAGTTTTGATATGATGACTGATCATGTTCTGATCTAGAGATGAGCCTAATGGTGCCGTTGATATTGCCTGTGAGATTTTGGTACTGAAAAGGAGGGTGTGTATAGAAGAAAGGATCTCATTTCACATTAGTTCTTAAAGTCATTTGTAGACTCTAGAAAGACATATTTGCCTAGTGCATGTGCAGCTTAGTAGAATCTGATTCATTGACTTTAGAAAGATATATTTGACTATTGCATGTGCACCATCAAACCTATATGATGAATACTGCTGTTGTCATCAGACTTTTGTTTTTCTGTTCTTACTATTAGTTTGTTTATTCTTCTGAGTCAGGAGTGATGATGAGGATGATGATTACGGTGTTTATCATTCGGATACAGAATCAAAACATTATTCTCATGCCCATGACTTTGAAGATCCAGTTAACATTAATGGGGTTGAACATGTCTACGGGCCTCATCAAATGCATCCTGATGAAGCTAGCATTCATGAAAAAAGCTTGAGTAGCCTAACGCCACCACATAATCTTGATCTAGAAGGTATAGATGGAATTGAAGCACCTGGTAAAGAAGCTCATGAGCAGGATCATGCTGATGGATGTGAACCCTCTCCTTATCATGAAGAGAGCAATAATGCAGATACTGTGGATTTTGAGAGTAATGGACTACTATGGCTACCTCCTGAGCCAGAAGATGAAGAGGATGATAGGGAAGCCGTTCTTTTTGATGATGATGAGGATGAAGGTACTACTGGAGGTGGGGAATGGGGATACCTACGATCCTCCGCTAGTTTTGGCTCTGGAGAACTTCGTAGCAGAGATAAAACAAGTGAGGATCATAGGAAGGCCATGAAGACTGTAGTGGAAGGGCATTTTAGAGCTCTGGTCGCTCAGCTCTTACAAGTGGAAAACCTAACTAGTGATGAAGACGGAAAAGAGAGTTGGTTGGATATAATTACTGCTTTGTCTTGGGAAGCTGCTACAATTCTGAAGCCCGATATGAGCAGAGGTGGAGGTATGGATCCTGGTGGATATGTAAAGGTTAAATGCATAGCTTGTGGACATCGAAATGAAAGGTAATTTTCATAAACCAACTATCACAAGCTTAATCTCTTAGGTGAAGACAGAAATGGTTATATATATGTATATTATCATATTTTTAACAGAAATAATTATGGAGAATAAAATATTAGTTGATAAATGTACTGAACTGCATACATGTTTTATTATTTTCTTTTCTTTCAGTATTATGGTAGATTTTTATCTGCTTTTAACTTAATGCTGTTGACAACTATGCTTCTAATTCGTTTCAGTATTTTCCCTGTACCAGAAAGAAAAGAAACAGGGAAAGTATGTAATAATAGTATGTGCTCCCATTGAAACAAAAAAAATAAAAGAAAGAAAACGAGCAAACAATATGTGCAGTCCTTGCCCTTTTCTTTACCCATTATACATAGATAATTCATAGCTCACGAAGCTATGCTCCTGAAATTCATTTTACGTAGATGGGTGTTCCATTATGTTGAAGGACGGTTGATGTTTTCTCCTCATGTTAATCCTTTTCTCTCTTAATAACCCCATTAATAAAACTATGGAACGAAGTTCGAATAATTGCTAGTACTATACACTTGTGTATATTTGTTGTCTGCTTAAGTGTGTAAATTCATTGTGCCTCTATGGGGCCACTGGAGTTGGGGCAATCATAGGATAGTAGAGTGTTAAGATTTGTTATATTTCTGTATCGTGATTTCCTTTTATTTCTACGACTAGGTTTCTTGACAAATTTGTTGCCTGAAATAGGGCCTTATTCTATGCAATTAGTTTTGAGCCTAAGTCTATATGATGTAAATACCACTGTGGTGTAAAATAATCAATAATAATATTTAGAACTTTTTCATTTTTTGAGTTAGAGTGTATGCTAGTGTGAACCTGTTCTCTTAATAATACATCAATGTTATGTGAGCAAGCTGGTGAATGGAAAATCGTGTTATTCACTGCATATGATTAATGTTTTGGGCGAAGTCTTTATAATTTATAAGTCTGTTCATTATTTCTTCTATTTGTCTCTATACACTCTTGATGTTCTAGTTTTCTATTTCCAGCATGGTGGTTAAAGGAGTTGTATGCAAAAAGAATGTGGCTCATCGAAGAATGACATCAAAAATTGATAAACCACGTTTTCTAATACTTGGAGGTGCTTTGGAGTATCAGCGTGTTTCTAACCAGTTATCAAGTGTTGATACTTTGTTACAACAGGTTCTCTCCACCCAACCAGCTCTTAAAACTTCATAATTATCTGCCAAATATGCTTGCAGTTGCTGGCCTTAAATCTGAGCAATCTTCCCTTCAATCTGATTTCTATTATCTGACCATTCCTATTAGAAGATTTGGTTGTCATTGTTTTATTTCCAATTATAATGTTGCTGAATTTCATGATTTTTACTCATTCCCAGGAGATGGACCATTTGAAGATGGCAGTTGCAAGGATTGACGCTCATCACCCCAATGTGCTTTTGGTTGAGAAATCAGTATCTCGTTATGCCCAAGAGTACCTTCTAGCTAAAGACATATCACTTGTTCTGAATATCAAAAAACCACTTTTAGAGCGCATTGCCCGTTGCACTGGTGCACAGATTGTCCCTTCAATTGATCATCTGACCTCTCAAAAGCTGGGATATTGCGAAACATTCCATGTGGACAAATTTTTTGAGGAGCATGGTACTGCTGGGCAAGGTGGGAAAAAATCAACAAAGACTTTGATGTTCTTTGAGGGTTGCCCGAAACCTTTAGGTTGCACTGTAAGTTCAATGACTTTACATATTATGGGACATAAAATTCAGTGTTAGTGCATACACAATCTTACTGTCTTTGATACATCCTTAACCGACACTTTCATTTGATAATAGGCTAAAAAAAGACAGTTGACAAATACAGAGACGGAAAAGTTTGTATAATTTATGCAGCAATTTGGGTCTGCATTATGCTTTTTCAACTTGCTGATCAACTAGCATGTTGGATAACTGTCGAACAATTAAGCTAATGATGGAAAAGGGAACCAAAGTCATTAAATTAGCATCAAAACAAATTGCAACTTTTGAAATTTATTACATAACATTATGTATGGTGAATTAAATCATGTCCGTGAAAACTTCTCAAAATTTGAGTTTGTTTTAGATATTCTTGATTGGATTCATTGTGAAAGAATTGATGGAGAAACTTGAAATAATTGATTTTGAAAGAAGGTTAAAAAATGTGTGTGGGAATGATATTTTGAAAGTAAGGTTAAATTTATCGTAATTAGTTTGGAATAGTAAGTTGTAAAGGAAAGTTGAGTTGTTTAATGCTTACTATTCTTCTCCTTCCATGTTTTTATTTACTTATTTTGTGTATTTTTTCTTTTACTTTGAAGATCTTGCTGAAGGGTGCTAATGGGGACGAGTTGAAGAAGGTGAAACATGTGATCCAATATGGAGTCTTTGCAGCCTATCACCTGGCACTAGAGACATCTTTTCTGGCCGATGAAGGTGCTTCACCACTAGAGTTTCCTTTGAAATCTCCCATAACTGTTGCATTACCGGATAAACCATCTAGTATTGTGAGATCCATTTCCACTATCCCTGGATTTTCTGTTCTCTCTGCCAGAGAGTCTCAAGAAGCAAGACCTTTTGAAATACCAAAATCTGATGACATGCACAAGACTGAAAGAATCCCATCTAGCTGCAGTGAGTCCACTGAAAGATCTTTGGTCAGTGACTCAATCCATATGCATGAATTCTCAGAGGAGGCCATCCAATCAGCTCAGGATATGCCACCTTCCCTCCGCGAAAGTTTCCTTTTGAACACTGCTTCTAAGGAGGATGGTAAGAAATGTCCTAAGGAATTTTTTCAATACAGACCAGATGAGAGAAGAAACATTATGTTAAACAATTATCTTATTTCAGATTCTTTTGGAACCTTTGACTCTTCACAACAAGATGGCAATAGCTACCTCAGAGCTGCAGCATTGTATGCTAATCAAGGCCCTAGCCCTGGGCCATCATATGTAAAACATGATAATAGTAATAACAATAATGATCATGAGGACATGATACACTCAAACGAAGATTTTCTTCCCTCAACTTCTGACCATCAAAGTATTTTAGTCTTTTTATCAACACGTTGTGTGTGGAAAAGCACTGTTTGTGAAAGGTCCCATCTTGTCAGAATTAAATACTATGGAAGTTCTGATAAGCCTTTGGGACGGTTCTTGAGAGATCAACTACTTGATCAGGTATTTTTTTTTCTTCTTCCAAATCATTTCTTTCATTAAATAGATTTTAACAATGGCTACTCTGTGAACTCAAAACTGATAACATTCCCTTATTAGAGTTACACCTGCTGCTCATGTGAGTTGCCATCAGAAGCTCATGTTCATTGCTATACTCATCGGCAAGGCAGCCTGACAATTTCTGTTAAGAAACTATCAGATTCTGCTTTACCAGGAGAACGAGAAGGTAAAATTTGGATGTGGCACAGGTGCCTGAAATGTCCTCGTGTAAATGGTTTTCCTCCTGCTACACGGAGGGTCGTTATGTCTGATGCTGCCTGGGGCTTATCCTTTGGAAAATTTTTGGAGCTGAGTTTTTCAAATCATGCAGCAGCAAGCAGGGTTGCAAGTTGTGGTCATTCGCTTCACAGAGATTGTTTAAGATTCTATGGGTACATTTTTCAACTCCTAAATTGAATCTATTATAAATTGGGGTGTGGTGGAATATTTGCTTGGAAGAATATAAGGGAATCAAAGAGTGTGCTTGTTTCAAGGTTTGCATTTATTCCTTGGAATGTGAACTTGGGAATGTAATATTTCCATGTTTATTGCAATGTTTAAAAAATTATTCCCAGGTATTCTATCAGCCCTGGAAAGTAACAATACTTTCTTTTACTCCATTTTCATTCCCATGATGAAAGGTGGGCATTACTATGAAAATACCGTAAGTTGTTTTCCAAATCCAATCATAAAACTTCCATTTCTACACTATTTTTTTATTGTAAGGTTTTTGTTTTAAATAATATTTTTCTGGGATTATTAAAATTTATCCTATCAGATTTTGAATGTACTCAAGAAATAGCATTAATACACTATTATACCTTGAAATAACTGCGCAAAAAGAAATTAGGCAAATTTAATTAGTTAGATAGAGAGGATTACTGAAGTGATGTATAGATAAACATTGTTTAAGTTGAGAAAAGCGAGGCAAGGGCTTGCCGCTCTAGAAAAGAAAAGATGCAAAAATAATGAAATTATAAACAGGGAAGATTGGTTGTCTTGCTCTTCAATGTTTTAGGTGGGTATTTATGGAGCAAGTACCGTTGAATCATGCATAATTTTAGATTGGAAATAGAATCATCCTTTTTTCTTTTATTTTTCTCAAGTCTAGTATCGATAAGGCTTTAACGGTATCACTTGAGATTGTGAAGCACTTGAATTGAATAGTGCTTTTCTTTGTGCAGTTTTGGGAAGATGGTTGCCTGCTTTCGTTACGCTTCAATTCACCTTCATTCTGTTTATCTTCCCCCACCTAAACTTGAATTTGTCAACTATGATAGGCAGGACTGGCTACAAAAAGAAGCTTATGAGGTTGGTAGCTAATATTAGTTGAAATATAGAATTCTCTTCTGAATGCTTCTGTATTTATGAGATTGTGATCTTCTTCACCAGCTGCATGACAAGGCTGAATTACTGTTTAATGAAGTGTACACCGTTCTGCATCAACATTCAGAGAAGGTTTCAGGTCTCGTGTTGCAGGAGGGTGGACATAGGGTGTCAGATTTTAGGAATCTGATTGTGAGACTTAAAGAAATGCTGCAGTATGAGAAAGAAGCATTTGAGGTAAGTGGTTTGAGACTGAGATTCGTTGCCCCTTTTTAAACTATTCCCCATTCCGGCCCCCTCCAAAAGAAAAGTTTAGGATTGATATTTTTTCCTGCATTTTTGATCTTTTGGTTGAATTCCTCCACTTATATTCTATTTTGTTGTTTTTCCTTGCTTGAATAATTCCTGTTTATAATGTTGAATTACCCAGAACTCGCTACGAAAATGGCTGCATAGAGAAGGCAAAGCTGAACAGCCTGCGATTGATATTCTAGAGCTCAATAAGCTGCGAAGGCATATCCTTATCCATTCTTATATTTGGGACCAGCGCTTGATATATGCATCCAATTTAAGTAAAATTATTCTTCAAGAAAATTCCAAGATTTTAAATCATAGAGAGAAGTTGCATGGTCCTAGGGAAAAACTTGTTGAAGCAGATATTGCCACTAGGCCAGCAAGAGGCCACAGCAGTTGCGATTCCTTTCTTTCGGAAACAAAAGCTGATGGAAACCTGAATTTAGAAAATTCTAGCCACCTTAGTCACCCTGGTGAGGTGATTAAAAGTGAGGACAAGGTTAAAGATACAAATCATGATAAGGTTGACCTTTCTCTCTCTGGTGGTGCAAATATCAATGATAGATCTGATTCTGTAGAATTTGGGGGGTCTGTAAGGAGGGCTTTGTCTGAGGGGGAATCTTCTGTTGTGGCCAACTTATCTGATACCCTTGATGCAGCATGGACAGGTGAAAGTCACCCTACAATTTCATCAGTCAAAGAAAATGGTTGTCTATCTCCTGATATGGCTGTTCATTCACCTGTTGCAAATTCAGTTACATCAAAATCAAATTCTGATAACTATAATGCTGATATAGACGGGATTGAGGCAGGATGCACTAATTACTCTAAATTACTTTCCAAAGGGCTTGATACTAAATGGAAAGCATTGCCTTTTGCAGACTTCTTCGGTTCATTCGACAAAACTTCTTCCTTCAATATACAGAAGCTTGTTGAGTATAACCCGGTCCATATTTTATCATTTCGAGAGCTGGAGCGCCAGACTGGTGCTAGACTGCTTCTTCCAGCCGGAACTAATGATACCATAGTGCCCGTTTATGATGATGAGCCCACTAGTGTCATAGCGTATGTGCTTGTGTCAGTGGATTATCATATGCAAATGTCAGAATTTGATAGACCAAAAGACAGTGGAGATAGTTCAATTTCATTGCCACTCTTTGATTCAAGTATACTTTCTCTCAACTCTTTTGATGAGACAATTACTAATACATACAGAAGTCTTGGCTCTTTTGATGAGAGCACGTTATCCACTGGGTCTCGGAGTTTACCAGCCGGGGATCCACTCTCATACACAAAGGATTTTCATGCAAGGGTTTCTTTTACTGATGATGGCTACCTTGGGAAAGTGAAATATACTGTAACTTGCTACTATGCTAAGAGATTTGAGGCTTTAAGAAGAACTTGTTGCCCTTCTGAGTTAGATTTTGTGCGGTCCCTTAGCCGTTGTAAAAAGTGGGGAGCTCAGGGAGGTAAGAGCAATGTTTTCTTTGCAAAAACCCTGGATGATAGGTTCATTATCAAGCAGGTTACAAAAACAGAGCTGGAGTCTTTTACCAAGTTTGCACCAGCTTATTTTAAGTATTTATCTGAGTCAATCAGTACAGGAAGCCCTACTTGTCTTGCGAAGATCTTGGGAATTTATCAGGTACTTTTTGTTACACAAGAGTTGGGTTGAATCTTTCTTGTAAACAGCCATTGTTTTAACTCATTTACATGTTTGTATGCTCTAATTGGGTGTTATTGTGTTCTTTCTGTGAAGGTAACATCTAAGCACCTCAAAGGAGGGAAGGAAACAAAAATGGATGTTTTGGTGATGGAAAATCTTCTTTACAGACGAAACATAAGACGGCTTTATGACCTGAAAGGTTCTTCCCGATCACGGTACAATCCAGATACAAGTGGGAGCAATAAAGTGCTGTTGGATCAGAATCTCATTGAAGCTATGCCAACCTCTCCAATATTTGTTGGTAACAAGGCAAAACGGTTGCTGGAGAGGGCCGTGTGGAATGATACTGCCTTCCTTGCAGTAAGTGTGATGCCTTCTTTGCAACTTGCTTTTCCTTCTTTTTGCCTGCAATACGATAAATAATATTTTAATGTTAATAAATGCAAGTGTAAGCATCCATTAATGGAGTCTAAGCGAGTGTTTGGTATTTGCAGTCAATATATGTTATGGACTACTCATTGCTGGTTGGGGTGGATGAGGAAAAACATGAACTGGTATTAGGTATCATTGATTTTATGAGGCAGTATACATGGGATAAACACCTGGAAACATGGGTGAAGACCTCAGGAATCCTTGGTGGACCCAAGAATACATCTCCAACTGTTATATCACCGCAGCAGTACAAGAAAAGGTTTAGGAAAGCAATGAGTTTATATTTTCTTATGGTGCCAGATCAATGGTCTCCTTCAGAGTTACACCCCAGTGGATCCCAATCTGACATTTATGATGAAAATGCGTAAGGGGGGGTACCCATTTGATTCACGTGTTCAAAATTTTACCTTGTAAATGTTACGATTCCAGCATCCGTTGACACATGTTCATTCTCTCTCCTTAATGTCCGTAATATTTGCCTGCCCAATAATGCAGCTGTTCATCTGTGTTCCTTAAAACATCGGAGGTGCGCCTCCAGTTACCCGTATGCTGGACATATCCATCAAGGGTAACTAACTGTACAGCGACTTGCCCCCCCTTCTTTTTTATTTTTTTTATATCATGTATTTTAATCTCTTGTTTTTGTTACCTGTAGTCTTCAAATTTTGATTTTTAAGTCACCCTATTATAAAGGGTGCTTGAATTGCACATTGCTTTGATTTTGTCTCACTTTTATATGACCCGAATTGTGTGGTGTGTATGTGTACATACACATTATATATATATATTAGGAAAATTGGTTTTTCTTATGGCCTTACACATGTCAAGTAAAGATATTACTTGAATGTTTATCACACTAACAACTCATCTGACGGACATTTTAATAAAATTATTATCAATGTGAAAAGCCTTCATTTTATAAAAAATTTAATGATTAAATTCAATTATTCGACATTACATAAAAAAAAAAGTGAAAAAATGTAGACTTGCTTTATCACTATTAACTACCCATTCTAATAGCTAGCATTTAAGGAAAAATTAAGAATTGATTTATGTATGATGCCATTTACTTTTAGTTATTGCTAAAGGGATAGTTTCAGAAATTATCTGTAATCAGCATTACTTTAAATACTAAATAATCGTGTTGGACCCTATTATAACTGAAGACCAGAAGCGAAAACATGAAAAGAACATATAAAGAGCTCTATTATTACCATTCTATAGTCATCGCATGAAAGAACAAGGGCAAGTAATAAAATCCGTATGTCGCTCACTAATAAAAAAAATGTACATCAATAACGACCATCAGTGTTGAAAAAATGAAGATAAATTGTCCGCAGCAAAACCACAAACTCTGCCATCTTTTGCTAATAATTCTACAAAACTATCTAGAATGTGTATGTAACTAAGTCTTTGTTCAAGATCCTCCAGCGGGTAAAAATTGGACAAGAAATGATTGAATGGCGTTTACATACAAATTAGAGAAAATTATCAAGCTCGTCTTGCAGATCCTGTACGGATTTCAGCTTAATGATCTGGATCTCTTCACTCGAGTATTCTGATTGTAGCAGGGATTGGACTTGGATATGGGCTTCAACGATATTTGTCCTGCATGAACACCAGAAGAAACAGCATTTTTAGTTAGATCGATACGATTCTGCATACCCAAGTGTAACAAATTCCGACCAACATTAACCAAGTTTCTACCCAAAAAAGCATCAATTCACAACATATTATCACCTAATTAAAAGGCATTTATTTCTATGGGGAAAATTCTTCAAGTGAAACTGCCACGTTATAGATTTTAGAAATTTGACTGAGTGAAAAACGCAAGTTTTCCCCCCATCAAACAATACGAAATGATAATCAAGATGCACTTGTCACAGTAAAGGTGTGCAGAAAAATGTTCACACCGTACATGTTGCATATAAACTTACTTTATTGGTTTGAAAAGTATAGTTCTTGTTGACGAATTCTGTAAATAAAGCTTCATTTTTGCGATCACCACCGGCAGTTGCTCCTGAATAGCAGCCCTGACCTATTAGACCACAGAACATCAATTTAGCTCCATAAATGAGAAATTCCCAATCATCATAACGAGACGAATATTATTTTCTATTTTAACTTGTGTTATTTAGACATGACTTCATTAAGACGTAGATGAGTCTCTAGCTTTCTGCAAGACCGCATGTTCCATAAAAAGGACAATTTCGTTGGCTAGTGATGGTTGATTAGCTATATAATACCTGGAAAAAAAAATTCAGCACTTCTGCTTTATCTAAAGCTCTACTTATTTTAAACATGGGATTAGAATCGTTATATCTTTATTTTATTTTTATCATCATTCAATTATAGGAGTTCTTCCAGAGAATCCTTTCATAGCAAACTGTCCTGTAGTTCAATGAATAAATAATGTAAATAACTAAATGACCTACCTTCTGAACAAGTTCAGCCACCTTATCTGGAGTAGCGAAGGCTTGATCCTTCAGAGGTTTGGCCATACCTGATTCTAGCTTTTGATTCTGACCACCTGAAGATAATGCAACTTTGACTGCCGTGACCTAAAAGGAAAAATGAAAACTTTAGTAAATACATTTTCTCTTTACCAAGACAATAAAAGAACTTAAATCTTCAAGTGAGAGTTGTAAGAAATAAAGTTAAAAATAAAAAATTTCAAATGTATGTTCATGACACAAGATTTACAGCAGGCAAATAACAAACAATTTGTAATAAGAACCAATTATATATATTTGCATGTGCATTTGCTTTAAAGCCATGGGTCTATTTTAGTTCACCAGCTGGCAAAACATCAAATAATTTTGGTTACAGACACGGACCTTTGTAACGAATGAAAGCAAAGGATCCACAACAAGCTTAGTAACCGACATGATGAACTCCTCACATGTGGCTTTGAGGCTCTTTTCCAGCTCCTGAAAGAAACCATACGTCAAAGGCCTAGAAAATGGTAGGAATTCGGTTTATGCCACATACAAAATAAAATTATTAAACAGCCGTTGAAAAGAAAATGCTGACAAAGATATGGACACTAAGGGGATGGGGGTGTTAAAAGTGGTCAGTATGTGATCTCTTCCCAAGTGGTTAATATTTTCCTGTACCTCGTCATGACAGTACCACCAGTATAAAGGGTTGCAATTATAACCACACATTTAGGGGCGAAATTATTTGAGTTAACTAGGAAAGAAGTAAAACAGGTAACCATTGCAGGGAAAATTGATCACATATTGGGTTTGACAACTAAACATGTATGTCGCAATCAAATTAACCTTTAATTTAAAACTCTTGAACGATCCTAAATTGCACAAAGTCACAAACCTTCTTGGTATCAATTTGATTTTCCAAAACTCTTGGAGACAATGTCCTTGCCAATGAGGTTGATCTTGACCAGTCAAATAGTGAGGCTTGACCTCTTAGAAGTCTTCGTAGATGCTCCTGATCCATATTCAATATTCATAGAGACATAACATATTAGTCTTAGTGATACTAAAGAAAAAATTAAATATAAATCATGACATGGTGACAGTATCAGTAGGCAAAGTCTTTTAGCATCCACATACTCCTTGAAAACTTTAACATAGTAGATCAAAGGATGTGCAAATAAAATATATTAAGAACAAGCAGTTCTTGTAGTTTATTAGATCATTGGTAATTTTACTTCCTGAGTTGCCTCTTTGTTCTATGATATCTATCTATTGGGTGAGCACTGACACGTTTTTCTTACAGAGAAAAGAGCATGCATTTTACTTAATCTCTTCACTAAACATTTAGGGATAGAGTCAACCAATTTGCAAAGAAATTGGGATGCCCTACTTGTTCTTGTTCTATTGTTTAATTCTTTTTTCAGCCATTTAAGATAATCTTATCCTAATCCCAGTATACTTATTATCTTCTTTTTCTCTTAATACTTTTTTTACTAGAAAAGTAACTTCCTCTAAATGGCTCCAGGCACAGATAAAATTGGAATAGTACTCAGTCCTCTAAGCGAAGTTATAGGCCTCATTTGATAAGAGTCGTGACCATGAATAAAGCAACATCATCTCTGACTCCTAAGCATAACAGTAGACAGAATTGCCACAAGTCCAGACACTTTTCAATGTAGTAAAGTTGAATTATGAGAAATAAATACAAATTTGATAAGCGTTTGAAGTCAGAATGACAGTGCATTAAACTCAGCTAACAAAATATAGCATTGGGCTATGAAACACTAACCAGCAAATGAGAGAAATCAAGCTCCTTTTGTGTGACTGAAAATTCAATATTGAAGGGTGCAATCTGGAAGACAAAAAAATTACTCAAACTACAAAATCGATTAAATAGTTACACAAGAAAGTCTGACCGGATTACCTGCTCCCTTAAAATTAAAAGATGCTTTATAAGGAAGAGCTGTCCATCCATTTGTGATGATCTTTTTGCAATTAATTTGCTTGCTTTCTGTGGCAGACAAGAGGAAGCAGAAAACAGAAACAAGCCAGTCAAAACAAAATATCAAGCACGTCAAATTTAAATAACCAGGTACGGATAACGTCCTCCACAAAAGTTCAGACCTCTCCTGCTTTGTCTCCTAGGTCCTAATATATGTGCAACTGTTCTTTCTAGGCTTCAACCGTTTTTGCAGTTCTTCAGCAATTTTTCTTTAGAATTACATTTTTAGGATTTTCAACAAAAATTAGACCTGCCCTGGGGGTTACATCTGTTTCTCCTTATTTAACTTCGGAGATTTTTTCTTGTACAAAGAAGCCAAGATTATGTGGCAGTGCTGTCTTTGCAATTCTCTGCCTTGTTTGGCTGGTAATGAATGCTAGAATTTTCAAGGTAATTTCTTTTTCTACAAGGAAAATGATAATATGCCTTGATTTGGATGTTGCAGACTTGATGGCAACAAAAATTTATCTATCCAAATGTGCTGTGTGCAGTTCTGATTCAGGGAGTTTGCCTTGTTCCTTCCTCCATTTTTCAGTAATGAGCCTTTTATTATTTCATGTGAGAAATTGGATCCTAGTTTGTTGAATAGGTTTCCTCATGTTAACTTTCAAGGGTTTGGTAATAATAAGGAAAACAAAATCTCGAGGCTTGTGTGAATTATTGGATTTTGTGGTTGTAATGGAAATGAGTGTATCCTCAACAGTTTATTTCGACCATTGATCTGTTTATAGAGTACGGTTTTGAATATGACACTTGGTCTTTAGTGCATGTATTTCAGCATATTATAATTTAGAACATGCAATAAGATTGGACAGCTTCTACACTAACTATAGGAACTTGTATTGCCAATCTATGTTTTGATTTTCTTTATCTGGTTTGAGGATTGTGTACACTTCTTTAATTGAAGGACGGGGGTGGGAGCAGGGCAGGGCGGGTGGAATATGACCCAATACAGAAATCACTTGTTTGCCATTACCTGAATCGAAGTTGAGCAAACTTCCACAGCTTCCTGATTGAAATAACAAAAGCAGATCATTAATTAATTATTCAAAGTAAGAGGAATTTGGGGGCCCAGGGGAGATTAAAAATAGTTAAAGTGAAACCTCCCATACCTGTGCTAAACCTGTAAAAACTTCAGACTCTAAACAACGATACAACTTTGAAAGACATGATAGAGTTTTCTCCAGGGGTGGATACCATGTTTTAAATATATCTGGGTTGTCATCAGCCTGCAAATTGAAAATTACAGAGAATGAAAGACAAATTTTAAAATCTAGACCTATTTACATAAAGCAAATATTCAGCAATAACCACAGAACAAATACAAATCTGGTTGAGGTCTCCAGTATGTGTGCAACAAGCACAAGAAATATTCACTACTTTATTGATAAATTTGCTCTCTTGGTGAAATTGGGGGCAAAATCAAGATGGGATTGGGAAAAATAATTGATTCATCAGATGGTATCATATCATCAATACCTCAATTACCAGATTTCAACATCCTGTAAGCCATATCAGTTTACGGTTAAGAAAGGAAATGTTTGGAAGTTGACAATAAAAAACAAAGAAGAATCACCTGTAGTTGTCAACACATCTACATTACTCAACCGAAAACTAATGAAGCAGGCAAACAACCAGAACTCAAATTACTAAATATATCTAACAAGCATTACCATATGAAAATCAGCATATAGTAGTCATCATGCGTGAGAAACAATCATGGCTGAATATGTATATTCAAGCAAAACCCAATAAATTGCAAGGAAAGACACTTTACAGGATTGATCTCAGAAGTACTTTCTACAGATATCTTCAGCTTTTCAGGGTAGTCCAAGTCTTCATTAGTTGGGATGTAATTTGCTATCTGTAAAAATACAACGAAATAAGGTTTTCAAAAACCGAAATATTAGAAAAAAAATTATAATAAATTTGGTAAGCCAAAAAATTGTTAACCACCAAACAAATAGAAGTATATGTAACCTGACAATTTGATTCTTAAGACTGAAAATTATTTATTTCAATCAACTAAATACATTGAAAGGAGTCAGCAAGTGAGTATGATTTAAAGTAAGGGACAACACAAGAAGCATGGTAGCAGTGAGTAAGTCATGTCACAAACTTTTGTTTAGCCTTCTATTTGTGGAAGTTGAAGCAAATCAAGACTTGAGTTAACTAAGGAAAGAGGATTGAGATTTGAGAGGGAGAATGAGAGTCTTGGGGAGGATGGCTATCAAGTAAAGGCAGAAAAATAGAGGAAAGCAAATTTGAGTACATGAACAAAATTGACACAGTTCAACAGATAATGTATTTCCTTTCAGTATTGATTAGAACAAACAAGTAGAGAGGCAAAACCCAACCAAGAAATATCTTCAGCATTTAAAACAAATGTATGAGGGTAAAAAAATAAAATATTGTAATTAAAAAAAAAAAAAACTAATAACCTACCTCATCCCTTATATGAGTCCTAGCACGAAATGTCAACCGCTCATGGACATCTGCCAAAATTCTCTCAAATGTCGGACGAAGACCAGCTAGTGATTCACTCCTCCTACTATGCTGTTCACCCAGGACTTCCATTTTAAGTATATCAACAAGTTCACAAAGAAAATCAATAGTTGTTTCGTGAACAAGTTTAGGACGCAGTGTATCATACAGATATGTTGATCTGCAAGCAAAATTGATAAAATCATGAGTTGCAGACACTATAAGCATGGAAGTTTTGCTTTTAAAGAATAACATTCACAACAAACATAATGAGAAAGATGGAGAAATAAGCTGGGAAGTATCTAAAAATGTAGGAATGTGCCACATAGCAAGTGGAGCTTGTATCAAACATTAATGCTCCTTCACTTCCCTTGCCAAACACTCCGGAACCTTATGTCATTGGTTATGTCTTAATGAACACAAGAAAATAAGTTATTTGTCCACGATTGAAAGCTCCTTTTTATTTCCACTTATCATAACTATGAGAACAGTGAATTCCAACTTTCAAGGTATAAAGTGAAAATGAAAGGAATAATAGGAATATTTGGATAAGACCTTGTTTATGCACTAATGTTTTGTTCTTTCTCTCACTAAGAGGATTTCTTTTCTTTCTTGTAATGAATGTTTCTTCTGTTGAAAAAACAAACCAGGCATTCTTGTTAACAGGAATACAAACTTACAGAGGATCCATTAATGGAGCTAAACTTGAAATATCCTTTGATGAAGCTGGAAAAAAATGATCAAAAAGTTGGTGTTCAAGTTGACAGACCTGCACAAATTATAATCAATAAGACTTCCTGCCATAAAGATATGAAGCAACTGACACCGTTAAAAGTTTACATCTAACACAAACAGAGTAATCACAAGAAGTTAGCCTTTATTCTTCTGTTAAAAATCTGTATGCTGTGCATAATACTGTAATTGTGAGGAAAATAAATTAATTAATCCCCGGACCCCAGCAGCCTTGGGCTTCAACCATCCAATAAACATCACAACTAAGTTTTAGACATCATAGTTGGAGAGCCTTGCAATTGGATTCTACCAAGCTACCGTGCTATGCAGTCTTGCCACACACTAGTCCTTTGACTAGTTCCAGGCCAAACAATGGAATGTTGACATCCTCACTCAAGTCACTCAGTTGCAGTTGAAAGAGACGATGGACTGATCTAATACCAATAAGCCAAACCATAAAAGCTAATTGTTGTAGCTAGAGAACCTAAGACCTTATAAACATACTTACAATATTCTCAAACCTTGAAACTGGATCCTAACACATGGTGCCGAAAACAAAGAAGAATTAACAAAACAATTCAGAACATCAACAAATGGAATTACAAGGCAATATTGGTACCGAAGTTGAGAAAGATTATATATTTTTTTTCTATTTAGTAAACAACATGATAACTAACTGAATGATTTAGAAGATTTAAAATTATTTTTTACAACTTAACATTTTTTAAAACAACAGGAACTAGCACACATATTACGTATGATATGAAACGATAAGTACTGCAAAATATTTAAGCTAAACCTGAAACATGATTATACTCTACGAAAAAATATTTTAATAAAACTATCCTTCCCAAGAAAACAAAAAGACAAACTTCAAAAGAAATAAAAGGGGATCAAATTGTAAGACAGTAGAGGCAGATCTAAGAAACCATACGAGAAAGAATTAAAATATACTTTTAAAGTTGGTATATTGAAATTTTGGTTTTTCATCAAACATAATCGCCTTAATGTATCCATATTATTAGCTGCACATAATGATACATAATGCCTTGTTGTTGTTCTCATTGTGATATCATTAGCAAAAACTTCCTTAGAATATGAAACATCATTGAATTTTATTAACACAAAAAAAAATCATGGAAATCTAGGTTTAGAATGATTTGTAGAAACAAATAACAATATATTTAATGGCAAGGAACTACAATATACTAGATATCGAAGGCCAAATATGTAATGTTGTGTATAACACTGACAAGAATTTCAAATATGCAAAAAAGGACAGCTAAGATTAAAGCACAAAACCAAAATGAAAGTCTTGAACCAGCCTAAAATAACTTAGATAATCTTATCAGTGCATGTTCAGCGCACAATGGACAATTTACAACTCAGCACAATGATCAATTTCTCTGCATCTCTCTTTTTTTTCTTTTTCACAATTATACGCAGTTTCTGCATTTCATACTACTATCTGAGTGTTGACACTTTTAGCACAGTCTAAACTCTAAAGCTAATATGGACACATACATATCATAGTGATGCCACTGAATATTTAAAAAAGACACCAGTGACCAATATCAATAAAAGGTATCAAGATATTAAATTGATAAAAAAAATAATAGTACCTGTATGAGATAAGCACATCCTGATCTAGTCAATGATGGCAAGGACTCCTTCTTGGCAAACTCAGATATTCGGCGCTGAACTATACCTCTTATCTACATGGAATGAAATAAAGAATTTTGTAATCATTTGACTTCATAATACTGAAAAAACATATTACAGACAACATACAATGACCAAGCATGTAAATTTTCTCACCAAAGAGAGTCGCTGCTCACAGTATAGTCTGTGACATTCGGCAAGGATTTGACCATACTCTTTCCTTGAAGACCTGCTTTCAATCTCTTCAAGTAGTGGCTTAAGCTGCAAAAGTTACAATTCTTAATCAGCTGCAAAAGTAATTATAGATATGCTGGAGAAAGCTTATTCATTAAAGCTGACCACTTTCTATATAAACCTTCAAATTCAAAGATTTAAGTCAAATGGAAAAGGTTACCTCACTTGCTGCTGCCTTGAACCGAACATATATAACAGATGCCTCTACTCCCTCAGAGATAGATGCTTTGTCACCCCCAGTTCCACGGATCGCTTCCTGGACCTGATGTTCAGGTATGTGACTATATATTATCATAAGATTCTAAATGCTCTTATCCTTGTAGAATACATATATGCACATATATTATCAGCTCAACCTGCAAACTAACTTCACCTGAGAAGAGGCACCTTTGAGAACCGCAAGTACATGAGAACGCATCATGCCCAATGCTCGAGACTACAAAAAAATGACAATATTTCCAAATTACTAAAGTTTAAATATCTATCAAGCATGGCTCATATGATAGAACAGATTTCTAGCTATAGACTGAAGATTAAATGTAGAACAAATGGTTTTATAATGTTAATTTTATATACCTGGAGCTGCCGAAATTTAAGCAAGTAAACACTAGATTCTGCATACTGTGGATTGCTTTCAACATACCTTAATTAAAAAATAAAAATGTCAATGAGCACATTTGTTGTTCAACTATAGAAGCAGATGAAGCTTAAGTTAAACAACTTGATGAAATTCTATACACTTGAGCATGGAAAATGTACAAATCAAAAGAATGAAACTGAATTTTACTCACGAGATGCATTCATCAAGTCGTTTGAGAAGTGGGAGAAAGTTTTCATTTCCAACGTTCATGTTTGGAGAATAAAAATTGGTAGCAACCTGTACGAAAGAATTTAAGCAAACCATATAAATAACTTAAAATAATAACTACTTGTAGTTTTGCAAAACTTCTAAACAGACCTCCAAGCTTTCTATGTAAAATATATATATATATATATATATATATATATATATATATATATATACACACACACACACACACACATACAATTTCAATTTTAAAGTTAAAAAAAAGACTAGAATAGCAGACAAATCAGCAAGCATACTGAATAGGCACGGAGCGTAGATTTTGAAGATTAAAGCAGCAGCATTAACAGATACCTTTTCACCAACACTAACGCTGAAGAAGTGATAATTATATCAATTAAATGATTGTAGAACACAACGTCTTCACAGCAAAAAAAAATATTCACAGGCAACAGAATATAAATGTAAATTGTATATGCTAGATTTCAAAAGTAAAAGAGAAAAACGTATTTCCAGTATAAAATCTCTCTGAAATTCAAACCAAGAAGCATATCTCAAAACCTAATTTATTATAAAAGTATTAAAAAATCATTAATTTGATGCATGTACAAGTTTTTCAGTTTCACAATGTCCGAAAATATATGAAAATGCTTATTACACTATCCTAATGTCCACGACAATTGTACCTTTCAGTGGCAGATATATATATTTTGTATGTACTTTGGTATGCTCAAATTCTTTAACACTTAACATACTATCAGATGATTAAACCAAAAAAAGGGCAATGATGCAAAATTAAATCAAGAAAAGATCCAGTCAAGCCAGCAGTCAAACCTTACATTCTCCAGTTCATCAAAGTAATTGAGTTTACTACGAAGTGCATCTGCAAAATCAATTAGTCTTTGCTTCTCTTGTAGCTGTAATAGGAAAAAAAAATGTGAGCAAATCAGTCATTTCAGTCAATGAAGAAATGTCAGGCAGCTAAGTAAAATTCAAAAAAGATCATAGACTTCAAAAGGCCAAACAGGAATAATAGATCCAACAAAATGTGTGGTGTGTAACTCATTTATATGACTAAATTTTGTTACTATCATGCATGAAGGAAAAAAAAAAAGAAGCCAAACAACCAAGAATCTCCCATTCCATTAGCTGGTTTTCCTGATTTATTAGTTTAACATTTACATCAATCTATGTGGTCTATTACTAAAGGAATAACAACAGAACAGATAGCTGGCAGCCATTACCTACAATATGAATTTTGCAATCATTCAATTAAACACTAACGAATAAGATTTGAGGTGATAGATAACAAAACCATACCAGTCTATCGCATGCATCATGAAGCGTTTTAGTCTTTGTAGCTACAGCCTGATGCTGCAACTGTAGCTCGTTAAATAAGTCCAGGGTGTCGTCAACCTGCATTAGATCAAGTCATCCAAACCGAAAACTGAATGAGAAAATGATAGTAAGCAAATTGGATATCCATAACTAACCCACCAGAACAAGATAGAAAGTAACCTGTTGGAGAATTTCATCACATGTCTGTATGCGGTCTGTTAGAGTGTTCACGTAATACTGATATTTCTCTTCTGTCTACAATTGGAAACTAAGTTAAAAGATCGCAAACAAATTAACAGAATATAAAAAAAATGGCGGCATAACAAGTCTAGTAACTAGTAACCTCTGATTTCATCGCAGATTCAAGATCCGCAAACCATTTGTAGAACTGCATCAAATTCAAAGACAAAAAATATCAACCGTGCCATATTTTAACTCATTCGGAGCATCAAAAGCCAGAAACCAGATTGCGCAGACAACTTGCCTGATTGGTATTGACCATAACAGCCTCAATAGCACCGGAGTCATCGAAGGAACTATCCTTCGTTTTAACTGACAACGCATTGTGTTGCACCGAGGCATTCTCTTGAGCCTATAAATGCCAGAATTATATTTTAATTGTTTCGAGAGAATATCAATTACACGTAAATGGCAAAATCTTACCAACTTGAGAGGCAACGGTCGCTCAGAAACCGCGTGAGAGAGAGAGACAATCGCGGTTTGCTGTTGCTCTGTCAAAGGAGCATTCTGCAAAAACACAACTCACTTCAAAAAACCAAATAACTGCAAATAAAATCACAGATCTGATCCGTGACAGAGTAATATTCATTTATAAGCAAAAAGATCAATTAAGATGATGTGATAATAATTGAGCGAGAAAGGAAGATGCAAAATACAAGATCTGCGAAATCAAGGTAACTAGGTGGGGAAAGAGCGAAAACACAGAAGTGGAAGCGTGATTTGGATGCGAAAGGGAAAATGTTGAAGGATACCTGTTCCCAAGTGGAAGCGAAGTTGTAACCCTTGGAAATGGCAGCGGAATTTGGAAGAGATTGAGGTGGACCTCTGCTTCCCATTTTCCTCTGCTTCGCTCTGCTTCTGCTTCCGCTTCGTCACTTCTTGCCCCCCCTGCTTGGTTACATACGTTAACAGCTCCCAGTTTGAGTTTTCCGCACCGAACGCTGCGTTTTGTTACTCAGTTTATCTTGACTTGTGTGCGTTGCATCCTAAGCTTTGTCTTCTTATTACAATTTTAATTTAATTGGTTATGTTTATAAGAAAAGAAAATATTTGGAAACAAAATAACTTTTACACAATGTATCATTGTTCTTAAATTATTTCACTCAGATCTCCTAAGAAAAATAAAAAAGGTAATTCAAGTTTAGAGAAACTAAGATATTTAATATTTTGTATTTTAAATTGAAAAATGCAGAATTATATGTATTTATATTTATATAAGTGATAATACATGTACAGGTGTATTTGATTTTTTTTCATAAAAACAAAAAATATAATTATAAAGCATTTTTTACAAATTTGTTATAAATAACTAGCGAACACTTGTAACTTGTAAGTAAATTTTTATTATAATTAGCTAGTTTAGTTTAAAAACGATTAAATTTATAAAAAAAAAAACAGACATTTAATGATAAAATTAATAAAATAATCATTTTAATTTAAAAATAATTACTTAAAAAGTAATACTAAAAAGAAAAATATAGATAGAGATGTAAGTGTCGTTTTTACAATAATGATAATACAAAAAATGCACTACCTCCTAAAAGACATTACATTCTCATTAGATTTAAAATATACACTTTTATTTTTTAGCATTTATGTCAATACGAAATTTCATCAGAAAAATAAAATATACTAATTTGAATTGATTATTTTTTTTTTGAAATATTTTATTTTAATTAAATTAACCAAAATTTTGTATTTTAATTACTAATAAATATGAAAATTATACCATTATAAAAAAACAATTAATTGAAATTACTTAAAATTTATGTTTGCTGTAATTATTTCAATCACATATACCAGGGTTATTTTATTAAAATCGTTGGTCATCGTGAGATTATAGAAAATTTCTTAAGAACAAATGAAGTTTTTATAAAAGAGAGACTATAATATTTTAATAATAAAAGTTTCAATTATATAAAGGTTATATTAAGAGAAAGTTCATTCCTTTTATGAAATCACTTTCTTTTATAAAAAATCCTTTCTCTCGGTCCTATTTACCTTCTTTCTTCGTTTCTGACTTCAATTGATTAAAGATCAAAGACTTCAGAATCGATCTTTGCAAGAGTTCTACATTTCTCCCATCTTCCCATTTCTTCTCCCGTCGTCGCACTGCACCCCATCTCCAAAACTCTCTTTCACGAACAACACATAACACACCTCTCTCTCATTCTCTGAGAGTTTGGTGCTCCTCCCTCCAGCTGCTTTGTTGCACTTCCATCACAAAAAAAAGTTCAGGTTGCACCTCCATCGCAGACCTTTGGATCGAGTAATCAAGAATAAACTCCCGAGATGAGTAATCTGAAGGATTACATTTCGGATTGTTCAATCCAAAAACCACTATTGAGTTTCAGATCGGAGAATCCAAAATGCATCACCAAGTCTAATTCTGCATTCCGGATTGATCCATCCAAAATGCATATCTGAACCCAGTGTTACAATTTAGATCGATCAATCCGAAAATCACAAATCTGTACAAGATTGACCAATCCAGAATACAATCTCAAATCCGATACTATATTACGGATTACTAATTTTGGCGTTGTATTCCGGATTGTGTGCGATAAAGGTTCGGCCTGGACCTTTCTTTGCAAGGAGGTTCAGTGGAGTAGCCTGAAGGAAGGAGCACCGAATTGTGAGAAAATGAGAGGGAGATGTGTTATTTGTTGTTCGCGGAAGTAAAGTTGTGGAGATGGGGTGCAATGGGACGACGGGGAGAAGACGAAAGAGGAAAAAGGAATTAGGGTTTTTAGTGTCAGTGAGGTTAAAAGGGATATTTTAAAAGTTAAGGGAGTGTACGAAGAAAAAATGGGGATGGGGATGTAGGAAGAAATGACCTTAGTTGATTTTTGTTTGTGTTCTTTCAGCCTATTCCAATAAACTTGTCCCAATTTGATTTCGTTATTTCAAATGAAAACAAAAAAAAAAAAACTCCACCATGCACAATAATTATTTGAAAAAAAGTAATAAGCTGCCTCCCTCCCTAGAATTTCCAACACTAAATAAATAACAACCCCGTGCTTAATACCAGTGACGTATATACTGTGTTGATTATATATTCTTTAAATACTGATATTTAGTTCAAATTCCAGCACAAAACTTAGTACAGGTGGATCTCTAGTTGATTGCAACTGAACTCTACAATACAAATTTATTAATATCGACATAAAAAAAAAAACGAAGATACACATTGAGACATATAAATGAAATGAAGATCACCAAACTGCAAATTATGCAAAATTTGACACTAGATACGTGCAAATCAACTGTCATATATATATATATACCTTACAAAAAGAAAGTCAAGCAAAGAGGGGAAACAATAAACTTCATACATGCTGAATCTGCTTAGTCTTTAACATCTGAAACCCCTTCGGCACAAATCTGAAACCTTGCTTCAGCTTCAGCCAAGCAAGGAGAGCTTATCACTTTACAGATCCGTTCTTCCCCTCTCCCTTTCCTAAGAGCTAGCCTGTCAACAATTAAATCCGGTAAGAATGAGCTCAGAGAAAAACTTAAGACTGCAGAACCTGCTACTTGTGAAACTACTAGTATTTCAGGTTCATACCTAGTTGTTGTAGCATGAGCCATGATGTTGCCTCCAATAGGTTTGATTTGAGGTCCAGCAAAGACCGCAGAACCGTCTACTTGTGAAACTACTTGATTTGTTATAACAATAGCCACACCAAACTAAAAAGAGAATCAGAAAAAAAAAATTATTAACTCCAAACATGATATGCTCGATAATTCAACATCCCGTTAAGTCTGAAAGTTTTACCTCGTCCGCCATTTTTTGAAGACTTCTCAGGAACTTTGCTAGATGCATTTGACGGGCTGAAAGCTCTCCTCTTCCCGAGAAATCTGTCCTGTAGAGGGCAGTAGCACTGTCTACTATCATAACAGCAAACCTGTGTATGTACAATCAAAATCAAAGCCTTAAAAAACTGTATTTTACTAGCTAAACCAAAGAAAAGTTTCCACAATCATTATCACTAATTAAGGAAAATCTTTCCGCTTTAGCATAAAAAAAAACAAAGCATATAACACTTTACCTGCTAAGTGATAAACAAGATGAGAAAAGAACAAATAATTATGGTATTATACCTACACATTATATAATTTTCGACATATCTTAATATTAAGTAAAGAACCATTGCAAGGCACACCTTGTTTCCACCATCATCGAAGCTGCTTCAAGCAGAAGCCGTGATTGATGATCGGTGTTGTATGCTCTAGCATAAGCAACATTTTCCAATACATCAGCACCATTCAGTCCAAACCTGCAGCACTGGAAAACATTAATACTAAACGAAATAAACATATCATATACACACGATAGCAGCGAATTCATATTAAGAATCATTCATTATACCTATCTGCTATCTGTAAGAGTCGCTGAGGTCTAAATGTGCCCTCAGCATCTATGTACATAGCTTTACCCTCTCCCCCTCCTTGGTCAAGTGGCAACTAGAACATCAACAAAAATGAAAATTTTGGTAAAGATGTGAGAGTTGCAGATAAATATGAACCAAGAGTTTCACAAACTCAATTTCTAACACCAAGTACACTAGAGCAATTATCATGAAGCATGGACACTTAAGGATCTAGACTACTAACTTGGCAAGTGACACAAAGAGTGTGACACAACTGAGTCTTCCCAGATCGAAATTCACCGTATAATTCAGTGATAGAACCGGTCTCAACTCCACCTAATAGGATCAACCATTTCAAGTCAGACACTCCAACAATAAAATTCAAAAAGTTCCAAATCCAGACGCAATAAAACACTAAAAGGTTCTTAATTGTTTCTGATTCTAACCTTCCAATATCTTGTCAAGCTCTCTCGATCCCGTGGTTATCTGAATGATTGCATCACGCTGGGCATGGAGTTCACTAGCACTGGTAAACCCCATAGGCACCAGCTTAGAAGCTGGAAGTAAACAACAAACATTTAAACCAATACCTTAGCAAGTATAAGAATCGGGCAATAAGGAAAACAAGTGTAAAAGTGTTTATTCACCTGCTTCAATGATTTTGTCGACTTTAGCTTCACTGATACCTTTGATTTGCAAAAGGTCTTTCCTAGGAGTATAAGCAACGGACTCAACAGTGTGAATGCCCGCATCCTTAAGCTTCTTAACGTCCGTGGCGGCTATGCTCGAAGCCTATGATGATAATTAGCGATTAGGGTATCAACATAAAAAACGTAAAGAGGGGATCTTGCCCTAAAATAATGAAGGGTGACAATTGAAAGCCGGAAACCGAAATCGGGGAAATTGGGTTAATGGGGTTGGTGAAAAGATGAAAAAGAAATGATTTTTGAAGAAAAGAAGTGAAGGGTAAGGGTGCTGAGGATTAAACCTGAAGTTGCTCAACGGGTAAAGGGCCATGTTGCATCTCTTCGGCTTCATCTTGTTGTTGGGGGCGTTGCTGCTCCATGGTTGCCGACATTTGATTCTGACCGTCAAAGATTCAGTGTCTGAGAACAAAGGGATTGGGGAGAAGGGGAGAAGGAAAGAACGAAAATTGGGTGAAGTGGGTCACTGAGGAGAGGATTCAAAAGAACACTAAAAGAGGCGCCAAAATAAATCTTCTCTCAGAGGGAAGAAGCTTACACCACAAGCTCAACAAAAAAGGTTTTTAAACCAAACATTTCCTCAAAAATAAAATTAATTATTATTAAATTAATTATTATTAATTAATTAAAACTTGAACAACAACAACACACAAGGTGGCCAATTTTGTCCTGAGATGAACATTACAGAAGTGCTGAATTATTTTTAATTTATTATTTAATTTATAAAATAACTTTAATATAAATTTTTTAATGTAATTATTATTTGATTATAATGTATTAAAATTACGTGAATTATTTTAAAGATATTAAATTTTATTTTCTCTCTTCCCTTCTATATTATTGTCTTTCCATAAATTTTTTAAAATAAAGAAAACTGTTCTCCAAATAGTTACTGATTTATTTAAAAATAAAGAGGAAGACTTTACAGAATAACACATCTCACAAATATTTTTTCTTATATTGCCAAGAAAAGTAGGTAAGAAAATATCAATTATTGAATCTTTAGGAAAAGGACCGAAAACCAAAGAAATTTTAGAGGAAAAAGCATGTCCTGAAATTTAATATTCCATTACTGTCAAACTCAAATATTGTAATAAAACATAACAATTACTTTAATAAAAAAAATTATTTGATAATATTTTCATATTATGCTCCACGTCTTAAATGTTAAATCACGTTGTACATATTAAACTACTAATCAGTTTTTTTTTTTTTAAAACTTCTGTAATTATTTTATACACTTTCAAGCTATTAATGAATTTTTTAAAAAAATGCAATTGACAATTCCCAAATAATTAATACAAAAATAAATAATTTAGTTAATAATAATTAATATTAAATTTTAATATAAAATTTATCATTTTATTAATTTAATCTAATTATATATTAACTTTTGCTATAAATAAAATTCAATGTAAAATATAAATTTAAATAAATTTAATCGTGTTAAAAATATTTAATATCATTTATATAAAATTAAATTTAGTTTCAATAGATACAAAATTACTTAATTTTTATAAAAAATTAGATTAAATTAAGACAAAAAAAAATACAAAACTAAATTAAAAATGAGAAAATGACCGGCGTGATAGGAACATATAACATTATCACTATTACATCATACTATAACTGTTATGTGACACGATGTCAACTTAATATATAATAAACTTATTATTTTTTAAAAATAATAAATAAATAATTTAAAAAAAATCACAACCTGTGACATCTTCCCAACATTCTTAGTCCAGCACTAATGTAAAGAATGTAAAGAATATGATTGCGTCACTTTTTTTCAAAATAAAGATCAAATGGAGGCAAATAAAGAAAAAAACAAATCGATACTTTTATACAAAAATTGAGACTAAAGACATAATTTAATTCTTTTTAAATTACCTGAACTTGGAACATTTTTTCGTTTTTAATTATCTAGACAGATCATTGTTGAAAATTAGTCGAGGAATAATAATTTTATTAGATTGTTATGTGAGAAAACTAAACTCGTTTGATTTTTGATGGAAGAAAAGCTTATTGCGTATGATCTAGAATGTTAGGAATGAAATCAAACAGTTAAAAAATGAAGAAGTTGCTAACAGAAGCCAATATATATAACATTAACAGCGTACATGGGATGAACAAGATTCATTCAAACTAGTAATTTTGTGATAGCAAGAGCATTACTACATAGTTCAGAGAAGTAACGGTTACGTTCAGCTAGAGAAGTTGAATAATTGTCCTCACTTTGCAAGTCCTTGAAGCCATCCTCACATGTCTCGGCATCAGACATAGCAGCAGAAACCAATGTATCCACTCTGTCACAATCTCCATTGGCAAGTGCTTCTTTTGAGTCCTGCAAGTTCTCTATGGCTTCCGAGAATTCCTCTTCACAGTCTCTTAAGCAACGGAACAAATAAATGTTATTAGCAGCGGAAGAATTGGATTGCAGTTCATGAACACAGGTCAAAGTGTCTGCAGCATATGCTGTGCTGAGATTCAGTGCTATCTCAGCAAGCACTCTGAGATCTGATGTGTTGCTACTACTAGGGACTGATCTTAGGGAAGAATTGCATACTTGGAAATGAAGGGTGTGTTTGCAGGTTGCTGTGACCAAATCTTCTCCTTCTGTGTAATGTGGCCTACCACATTGAACCAGCAAAACAAAGCAATTCATCAGCAACATTGGCAGAAGCAAGCATTGGTTAAAAACTTTCCATGATGCCATCTCTGGTTCTGATTGTTTAGGGGTTGTGTCAGTGCCATATATAAATAAATGTTGTAACCAAATTAATTTAATAAAACTGTGTGCTGTGTATATGATTGACAGATAGTATGTCTTTTTTAAACCTGTTATATGTTAGAGGTTCAAGAAATTAGTCTTTAGATTTTGGGTAGGAATATCTAGGTTTCTTAAAACTAAGTTGTTGCCACATAGAGACAAATCCAAAAGTTAAATATGTTTATCAGCTGCGGAACCATTTAAATCGGTAAACAATGTAGATGCCAGAGATGATTGCTGATAGAATAACACTTTTTATTGGAAGGTGACTTTTGAATTATTTGGGTAGGTTTCTTTGAGCTTGTGTATATAGATCATGACAGCTCTTTGCATTTGCTTTGTCTGTGAGAGGAATAAAATAGATCTACCCAATAGGCCACTGGTACTTGCCTTATGTTTCACAAACTCATACACTTGAGCCAATCGGCAGGTTTTGGCATGATAATAGCAATGTATCCTTCTCTGTCAGCCTGATGTATTGGTGAAAAGAAATTTATAAAGAGGGTAAAAAGAAGTAAAATGAAAAGGAAAAACAGATAATTGCATGCATGAAGATAACATTGTAACAAAGTCGTGTACGCTCTAATGTCACAAGTATTTAGCAGTGGCAGCAATCGTTGTGATGGAAAAAGGATGTGTTACAAAACACGGTCCTAATAAGTATCAAAAGATTGCAAGTTAATAAAATATATTTTATTTTTAATATTATATTTAAACTATAGAGTGATATATTTCGGATCATGTGTCATTTAGCCAACTCAACTCTTGAAATGGGGTGAGAAAAAAAAAAGTAAAGCGGTGGTTTTCAGCAATGCGAACCGTCGGTGGTTCACTGGCGGGGTTCCTTCACGGATTAAAGTATTGCTACTCTCCTCCACCACCAACCCACCTCCGAAACCGGCTTTGTTGGGAGTGCCATTGACACCCCGAAGTTGCTTTTAAATATCTTCCCACTTTTTATTTTATCTACTAATACAACGCATATTTTAAGTTTCTTTTTAACTAATTAAAATATTTATCATATAACTTAATTTTAAATTAAATTGAATCAATTATATATAATGTATCAGTTTTAATTTCAACGAATCACAAGTGCGATAAAAATTAATTCTTTAAACAAAATTGAATTAATTATGATAAAAGTTAACATTTATAATAATAATAATTATTATTATTATTATTAAAACATAAGACGTGTTAACGCTTTTTATTATTATTTACATTTATTCTGATAAATTTTAAAAGCAATGATTCTTTGCATTATTAGTTTATTATGAAAAAATAATTCAGTTACTGCTATTAAAAATAACAAATCTTCATATAATTATTTTAATTAAAAATAATTTACATCGGAACCAATTTAATTACAGTTAAAATATCTTGTTTAAATCGTCAAGGTAGTTTATATATATATATATATATATATATATATATATATATATATATATTCCTTTTTCTAAAGTCATAAATGTTATCAAGATAATGAGAATCACATTGTATTTACTCATAAATATTTTTATCCTTAATTCAGAAATAATCTGCATTAATAAAAATAGTATTACGGAAATAACATGATAAAAAGTAAATAAAAATAAAAGTCACACGGAATCATTATAAAAAATATAACATGATAAAAAATAGTATAATAATAAAAACTAAACATTATAACATTATAACATTTTATACATAATAATAAGTTTCGTATAAACATTTTGTTTTACAATAAAAAAATGCTTGTGATGAAACTGAAGATCAAATTAGCAAAGGCAATACATTGCTTCTATACTTAGAATAACACATATATAGATTTTCAGGGAATTAGACTGATACATTTCCAAATTCTAGATCACTTTATAGTTCATAGTATAATTCAAATTCCGAAGATATTTATTTTCACATGGCTCACACCAGAACTGACACATGATTCTCTCAGGTAATTGGAATGGCTATTTGAGATTCTTGATTATGGACATCAAAGTTGACGAGTTCGAATGTCCAATTGGCCTAGTCCACACGGTTTGGTCCCGCGTGGGCTAAGATTAAAAAAAGTCCACTTCAAATGTAAATTTCTATCAAAGAAGTTCACAAGCCCAAAAACCTCATAAAAGTTTCTCTGGGTTAGGGTCACTCCATGGACTTTCTTCTTGAACATGAAAAAACTTATTATTTTTTAAAATATATTATTAAATTTTCTAGCGACCTAGACGTACCCGACGATCTGGATTGGTCAAACGGGCTCATCAACCTGGATGATGCCGACGACCTAGACAAGTCCGACGATATCGACGACCGAATGGGCCTAATGATCAGGACGGACCCGACGACCAAGACAGGTTCGACAATCCAAACGAAAATGACAAACAGACTTAACAACCTGGACGGGACCGACGAACCGAATGAGCTCAACGTCCTAGATGGGTCTGACGATCAAGACAAACCCAACGATTCAGACGAACCCAACGACTTGAAAGGTCTCGACAATCCAAACGAGTCCAATAACCTAGACGGGCCCAACGACCAAGACAAGTCCAACGACCGACCCAAAAGGGTATGTAGACCTCGATTGGCCCAACAATCAAAACGATCCCAGACGAACCCAACGACCTGAACGGTCCCGACAATCCAAACAGAACCGACGACCCGAATGTGCTTGACAACCCAGACAGGTCCGACGACACAGACAGGACCAACGACCCGAACAGGCCCAACAACCTCGACTAAGCCGACAATTAGGACGGGTTTGACGACTAGGACAGACCCAACGACCAGGACAAGCCTGACGACCCGATCGGGCTCGACGATCTAGACAGGTCTGACGACCCGAATGGCCCGACAATCCGAACGAGCTCGATGATCCGAACGATATCGATGACCAGGATGGGCTCGACGACCAGGACAGACAAGACGACCCAAAAGTGTTTCCTGCAATGAATCAAAAGTTAAAAGGAATGTTTAAAAATATTTCTACAAATATTTAATAAAAATGTCAATTTTAGTAAGAATATCATCATAAGATTTATACAAAAACTAATTGAGTGTCAATTTAAGAATGAACAATATTATTTCATTTTTGCAAAAATTATGACTAAATTGAAACTAAAAACAAATATAAAGACCATATTGAATCATTTTGGTACGTGGCACAACTGTGGGGTAACACGTGTAAAATATAAAAAAAAATCAAAAAAATCATAAATTGACACATGAAATTGACTTTAACACCGTTTGATCAAAATTAACAGCAAGAACTAAATTGAATTATTTTTTAGAAAATAAAGACCAAATTGAGACAAAAAAAAAGCTTGAGACCAAACTAATATTACTTTGACAAATAGAAGGACCAAAAGAGTAATTTAACCAATATTATCAAAAGACATAAAAACAAATTATTTAAAATATATTTTAATTTTTCTTTTTTTTGTTTGTTTGATATAAGAAATATTGAAAAATAAAAATTAGATTGAACTGTTACAGAAAAGATAACAATTGTGTACCTTAAAAGTGGAGAAAATAGGTATCCTTAACAGTAATCTCGAAAGAAAATTGTGTAGATAAATTGAGAAATACCCATTGTATACTGTTATACATTTAAAAATTTAAAAACATCTATTCTTTTATATTATGTTAAATCAGTTCTTTCTCCATGATTTTCATACTCCTTAAAAAGAATTGATTTTCATAATGTGTAGAGAGATCTTTTGTACACTTATATTGATAACACACTATAACTAACAACGGAGATATTTGCTCTATAAGGACAACACACTTTGCCACAACCAGATTCTTTTTAATCTCTTCCTCAATTTTTTTATCCTACTTTGTACTGAGCTTATGTACAAAAGATTGAAAAGGAAAGGGAAAAGTAGTGTTGGATAAGCAGTGAAGATTTGCATGTCTGAGAAAGGAACAGGATGTCGTTACCCGAATTGAAAGTGCAGAACATGATAGAGAAAAGAACCTAATCCAATTGTTACAGCCGGTTGCAATCACAGGATCTATTTGTTATGCACTGTAGCATCACATATAAACCACCATGTTCGTATAGAGAAACAAGTTGATTAGCGAATGTGCCAAAAAGACATATGCCATTGTATTTAAGGTGAAGTGACTAAGACATGGATCAAATGCAGCGTTCCTTGAACAATTTCATTCAATCCGATCTGCAGTGGCTTACAATTGCACATGATCATAGCCGTAAAAAGTTGTTTTACATAGAAAAACTAATAATTAAGATAAAAGAAAAAACGTGATTTCTGAAATAAAGGAAATCGATTTGATCTTCGCAGATTGGAATCTTTAGAGGATCCAGAGCCCTGTAGCCCCCTATAGGGAACCTTTGACCCAGCTCTTTAAAGGCATGTGTACCTAAAGCCCGACACCTTAGTCTACCCCTCGGGACTCTTCCACACCAGGTTTTAGATCTCCTTTGTAACACCCAAAGGAAAAAATTATAATCAACCCAAATAGAAAAGGTATGCGCCACCCCTCCTTTCCTTTCTTGCAATTCCTCATGTTTTATCAAAAGCTCTAATGTGTTCAAGGACCCTAGAAAATAAAACATTATTGATAGCAAACTAAATTGTCAAAATATAATTAATACATCCTTCAGAGCAACAGTTTCCAATCATAACTTCTTAACAGAATTGATATGATAACTAACAATTTTTTTCTTCAGGTCCTAAACATAATTCTCCGGATAAGAAACAAAACATAGCAATCATAATGGATGTAAATACTAACAGAACATATCTTTTATGTGTTAAACTGACTTTCAGATATCTTCCACATTGAAAAATAAAAAATTCACCTCTAGAGAAGGAAAGGATAATGGAGGTTCTTCGAAAGAAAAACATCAGCAAAGGTTGGACATGAAGGTGCCCTGATAGCATTTGGTAGGGTGAAAAAAGATAATTCTCAGAAATCGTCGTCATCCTCCTCTGCAATATGCTTAGCCAGCTCCTGTTCTTGTTGTTGTCTCTCTCTTCTTTTTTCAGCACTCTCCTTCTCTTTGTGTGTGTTTGGTGGAAAACGAAGTGCTCGTACTGCCTCATTGTGCATGTTAAGACAGAATGCAATTCGAGAATTAAAGGCCAACTGAGGCTCATTTGTGGAGTAAATATCTCCAGTTTCCTTGGACACCATCCACCCGTTGGCATGATCCAATGTAGCATCAATTGCACCATCACGAATAGCCTTTGCTACAATGCTCTCAGCGTCAGCAATAGGATTCGGAGAGTTCAACCTCAGCTTTTTAGCAACATCAGCTAGAGAGATGCGGGAATAGGAGATACTAATGTTACGTAAACCAGTCCTGATAACATTATGCCGCAATCGAACAATCAAGTTATGGGTTCTATCTGCATTAAAGGTACTGGCAAACTTGTCTGCAATATTCCTGAACAGTTCCAAGTCTCCAATCCGTACAGCCTGAAATTTTTACAACATAAGTAACAATATTACAAAAGAATATAGTTTTGAGATACCAATAGAATTTAGAATATGTAAAACTGAACCAGTTCTTGTGGAATGAATTTATAATTCAACTAACAGAAAATTTACTTGTCATGATTAAAATAGAGAGGGAAAACGAGGCAACTAATCATAACGATATCAGAACCAGCCTACAGTGTTATTATCATGATAAACTTAGGATAATAATGTAGACTTACATTTGTAAGCTCAAAGTAAGGCCTTAAGGCTTTTTCCATTCCTTTCTGCATAAAGACAGTGCGCTCAGGTATTTCTCCCAACAGTAACCGAACTATCACAGCCCACTTGTTACATTGAATTCGAAAACCTCGCGCAGCAACTGGAGCTTTCCGGGCAGCCTGCAGGAGAGACTCTTTTGCATCTGTATACTCCAATTGAATTGTCCTAATTTTCCCAAGGTAGAAGAGGTAACGACAGAACTGAAAGGGAGTACCACAAATGTGGACAAGTGGAGGAAAATGAATCAAAAAGTATAAAAACAAATATATTTAACAATAAATTAGACTACATAAACAACAATAACACAATGATTGAAGACTTCCACAAGGTCTTCATCACAACATTGATGAGCACTGTATAAGAGATAGGTTTGTCTACCCAAATTAAAAAATTAAAAATCAAAAATCAAAACTTAGATGCTCAGAATAACAAAACCACCGTACCTGTTGGTTTGAATGCGCTTCAAATCGAGGAGCCTTAGACCTCAACTTTTCTGCCTGATCATATAAATTGTAGTGAAGGTAATTGCGGAGCAACAAATTAAGAAGTGTTTCCTGCAATGAATCAACAGCTAAAAGATAAGTTTAAAATAAAAGAATTTGCATAAATTTGTGACTAATCAGTTTATGCAGGGAACATTTATTGTATGTACATGATTAAATACAACAAAATTTTTAAGAAAATATAAAAACCCTAATTACTTACATATCACTGTGCATATCGATTGAGAATCTATAATAACTATCACATGTGCCTGGTTGAGTTTGTTGTAACAACAACTACTGAACTATAGCAAGGATCGTGAGCACTTTATATATACTATGTGACTGATCAGTTTATGCAGGGAACATTTATTTTACGTACATGATTAAATACAACAGAATTAAAACAAAAAACAAACAAACCCTAATAACTTGCATATCACTGAGCATATTAATTGAGAATCTATAATAACTATCAAATATGTGCTTGGTTGAATTTGTTGTAACAACAACTAGTGAACTCTAGTAAGGATCATAAGCCCTTATATAAAAAAGCTAAAGTGGAGAAAAAAAACCTGGCTCAACTCGTCATGGCGCAGGGTGGCAATTCGGTGCAATGCAAGGAGGTTGCTGAAAACAAATTCCAAAACTAAAATTACTTAAAAATATAATTCAGTCGTCAACCTCTCTCAAGTATTACATAAATTAGTACTTAACTCACCCACGGATTTCAGCAAGATCTCCCGTAAGCTCATAGCTATATGAATAGTAAAAATACAGTCTGGATGCAATAACATCAACAGTTCTCCTGTTTGTGTTCTTCAGCCAAACAATGCTAGCTGAGGAACAAGCTTTGGCCTAAAGAGGTAGTAGAAACAGCAGTATATAATCAGTTTCACTTGTCAATTCGCAAAGTTGAAAGAGGGGGACTGACCTCATTGTATTTTTTTTTATCAATCAGAAAGAGTAGAACAAGCAGGTAACAGTAGATTTCTAGCTCGGGCAGCAAGTGTTTAGCTGGGGTTTGAATTGCAGAAGTTGCGGCATCCACTTCCATCTCATGATCATCCTCCTACACAATCAATGCGGACATTATGACCCCAAAAATCATTGAAATACACTCATAGACCCACATCCAATATCCAGTTAAACAGAAGTTAAATCATTCGTCGGCGCCATAATTTAGATTTTGAATTAAATGGACCAAAAGAGACTACTCACAATCGTCCACCTCATCATTCAAATTAGGTTAATAAGAACAAAATATGTAAGTCCTTTTCAACAGGAACAACCCCTAAATCTAACCTGAAGTTCACCTTGGGAAGATACGCAGACAATTTGGCATGAGCTTCAGAACCAGGAGTGAGGACATGATCAAGAAAAGACGAGATAATTGACGCTGATAATTTACGCCTCAACGCAATTGTAAGGCGAATAGCACGAGCAATTCTACGAACTTCCTTCGAGTACGAACCGGTCTCGATAAGAGACGCTATCTCCCTCAAAACTGCGATCCAAACCGCAAAGCAAAAAAAGTGAAAAACTAAAATGGCTTTATAGAACTGCGAAATCGGAACAGAGGAAGAAAATTTACTTACGCTGCAGAGTAGACGGAGCAGGTAAAGAAACGGCGTTGGAAGGCGTTGAGCGATCCTTCATCTCGAGATCTTGAGTCATGTTGAACAAAATCTAATGAAAGCCGCACACAAGAAAAATTGGGGGAATCTGATGAAAACCCTAACAGGGTGACAGAAGAACCACAACCACGAAGTTGCGATTTGGTTTGCAATTTAGTGGCACAGTTGTTTGGATGGACGTTGTTGACATGAGAGGCCTTGGGTCTTGAACCCTAACATTCAAGACACGTCCCAATTATAAAACTTTCACTTTTATTCCCATCATGTATATTACTATGAAAATAGTGTATAAATGAAAGTTTTATAATTAGCATGATGAGGTGTGAGAGTATTACTATGAAAATACCCTAAGTAGTTTTCCAAACACAATTATAAAACTTTTATTTCTACACTATTCTTTTATTCTAAGGTTTTTAATTTCAAATAATGTTTTATAAATTATTAAAATTTATCTAATCAGATTTTTAAATATTAACTGAAATGATAGTATTTGAATTTTTTTATCATATTTAATAAATTTTTCATAATAATAATTGAATTAATTATCTAAATATTTTTCTTCAATATAAATTAAAAAATGCATTTAAAATAATTTAACAAAATTTTATTAAAATAAGCAAAATCACTTAAAGAATTAAATTAATTCAAAGTTTTACAAAAGAAAAAAAAACATATTTTACCTACAAAATCTAAGAATAACACAAAAGGTTGATTATGTGTACTCGTATGACGTTAAAAAGTTGATTATTTGTAATTTAACATTTAACATATAAAATAATTTTTATATAAGTTTTGAATGTAATGATTTTTTTATTATAATGTATTAAAATTACGTGAATTACTTTAAATATATTAAATTTAATTTTCTCTCCCACTCTATTAAGAATATTATAGTCTTTTAATAATTTATTTGAAAAAAATTCTTAAGAAAATTAAAATTTAACATGTGACATTAATCTTAGCACCATTTGATCAAACAAACAGCAAAGATAAATTAAATTATTTAAAAAAAAATAAAAACTAAATTAAGACAAATAAAAAATTAAAAATTAAATTGATACTATCTAATATCTAACAAATTCAATGACCAAAAGAATAATTTAATCAATTTTTTTCATCAAACTTACAAATTATATTAAAACTTAAGTTACGAGATAGTAAATATTTCCTTTTCCTATCACCATGCTTCTCATAATTCTATTTGTGTCTTATTTATCATTTTTGTTCCTCTCGCCATTCGACTTTTTTGAGACTTGAAATTTAATTAGTATATATTAATTATATTAGACTTTACTCTAATAAAAAGTGAAACTGGTGACTGTCATTTATATCCTTAAAAAAGTTTGATATTTTTCACTTAGTTAATTTATTATATATATTTGGAGCATCTTGAAAGAAACAATATTTTTAAGTAAATTGTAGTGTCTGTAAAGTTGTTGAATCCTAAATAAAAGGTCTATGATAAGATAACACACTTATATTTATTTGTAATGAAAAAAATGAAGAATAATATGTGGAGTGAAGTAGAAGTGTGTGAAAGTATATTTTTCCTAAATAAAATCCAGAGACATTGGAGAGTGGTTGAGAATGAAATTTTTTATTAACAAGAATGGGAGAAGCGTAAGTATGTATAATATAGTTTCTTCTATTTTTTTGGTGACACAATCCTATAGCAAGTTGTTCCACCCCACTGTAGTTAGTGCAAGAATACAACAAATTGAGATTAAATAATGTTTTTAAAAATTAAGGAACAGGAAGGTAAAAAAAAAAGAAAAAAAAAGAAAAAAAACATTACAATTGATCAAAACGAGGAACACCATCAAGTTTATTGTCCAGTGTGCCTAAAGAAGATGAGGAACACCATGAAAATGGAAGGAAAGGTTTAATTGTACAAGCCTTGCGTAGAGGGCACTCCCGTGCTCTGAACCCATGAGCCTCTCAAGAAAACGCCAGGGGTGAACTGGGTAGCCTCATCCTTGGTGATGGTTTTGTAACCAGGCCATTTCACCCTGGCGGAGGTGGAAGCACCGGGTCCTGTGTTCTCGAACTCAGCATAGTACAACGTTTTGAGAGCGAAATCACCGTTCCAAGCTGTCCATCCATCAGGGTGAATGACGTCACCGATTTCTGATTCCATCACAATGGTTCTGGAGTACTCCTTCCATGGCCTTCCGAGGTAGCTCCTGATCTTGCTCTTCACCGGGATCAGTGCCTCGTCGGCTTTGATTGTGCACCTCTGCAGCACAATTCCAGTCGCTTGCTGCTTGTCCACTCTCCCCTGAGCCGTCACCATGTTCTGCTGGTTGTCGTTTGGCTTCCTCACGATCAGGATGCAGTTCTGGAGCACCACCGCCGCATCGCCGAAGATGAAGTCGATTGTCCCCGTCACGATGCAACTCCTGTAGAATTGTCTGTGAGCATGGGTGTATAGAGTGTCTTGGTACCCCTCGAAACGACAGTTCGCAAACACCACACGATCTGCCTGCACTCTCGCCGCCACTGCTTGATGCCCGTCAGGCCCTGCGGTGTTTCTCACACCCATTGCCATGCCTATGAATCCCTCTCCCTCCACCACTGTATGTACCCAAACAAGTTATTAAATTAGCCAATTTAAATAATATGCTTCTTGTTAATTAATTAATTAATTAATTACTCATCGATGCATGCATGCATGCGTAAGCGTACCAAAAGTTGCAGTGAGGAAAGTCCTCACTCCGTCCCTGAAGTTTTTGTTGCCGGTGACGATGGTCTTTTGGGATCCATCACCGTACATGGTTATGTTTACCATTTTCTTTGTAATCTTCACTATCTCGTCGTATATTCCTTCTTTGACGTAAATCACATACCTGCATTTTCCGATATGTACATGAGAAAAAGCATTAAAATGTTATATGAGGAAGCATGAGAAGGTGGTGGTTTTTATACCGTCCTTCAAACTTTTCAGGGATAGCATTGACAGCTTCGTTGATGGTTTTGAATTTTCCGCTGCCATCTTTTGCGACGGTGACATTAGGTGCAGGTTTGTTGTCGACGGCCTTCAAGATCCTGCGGTCATCGTTGGGGAGCCAATAGGGAAAGTCATCGGCTGGGTCGAGAGAAGCGGCGGGGGAGTTGGAGAACTGAGAAAGCAAGGATCGGCCGGATGATGAGGCGGCGTTGGCGGCTGTTTCGAATGTAGAAAGAGCCGATGCGAGCTGAGAGATAATGGCAAGGGAGTTGCTGATGAATTCCTTGGAATCGTTCATGAGATTTTGAAGTTCAGTCTTGATGTTTCCCTCGGGGAAGCCATCAATGCAGGTCTGTTGGAAGGAGATGACAGCACTGAGCCAGCTGTTGAGATCGGGACTCTTGTCAGTGACATTTTTTAGCTCAGTTTTGGATAGTTCAGAGATGGTGGTTGCGATGTCATCCTTGGCATCCTCAAACAGCTTCTTGCAATCCTCGAACGCTCCTTTCTCTTCATCAGTGTCGAACTTCATCGTATTGGTCTTGTTGAAGGCCTTGGAAACCTCTTCCTCTGCGAGCTTCACGTAGGCCTTGAGAAGGTCTTTGGGTTCGGAGAGCTTGGAGTCTTTCTCCATGGCCTTGTTCAGAGGCTCCTCACACTTGTCCTTGAAATCAGCGGAGCTGCACACCATTTTCACTAGCTTCTCCGTGTGCGCCACCTCCCCCTTGGGGGAGTCATCTTCAGCCTTTGCAGGTGGTGAATGGCTAGTACGTGCCTTGTTGGTGCTCTTGGCATTGGCATTGGTATTGCCATTGCCATTTCCAGTGTCATCATTCTTAACCACGACGAAGAGAACTGCACCGATCATGCCGACGAGGACGATGGTAGAAACCACGCCGATCATGATCCTCTTCCTCATCCTTTGCTTCTTCTCATTTCTCCGCCGCTCTGAGATGAGGTCAAAATCCTGAAACGCCATTGTGTGAGAGTTTCTCTAAGGCAGAGGATTTCAGGTCTCTGCCTTAGCTTCAAATTGAAACCACTCGCGGAGAAGAAAGGTAGAAAGATATCCAAGGTACGCTTTGCCTTGACTCCTTTTTACACCTTGTCTGTGTTTCATCGCTTCCAACTTTAATGTTTTTTCTCTCCATCCGAGAGTGGACGAGAGACGTTTCAGCTCTTTCCATTTCACTGTCAACCCTCCAAATAACGTGTGATGCTGCACTTTCTCCTCATTTCCACCTTCTTCCCCGCCATTTTTAGAATCGCTTCCTCTCTCCTTTTCCAATCCTAGGATCATCTTTGCCTCTCTAACCCACCCTAAATTTCGGACAATTTAACCTCATTGCCTGTCCATTTTTTGAAAATAAAAAAAAAAAACTGAAAATGTTACTTTTACAATACAATTTTAAGAATAATCATTCATTTTATTTTTTAATTTTAGCTGTTTGGCATACATAAGGCAGAGAAACCACACGTAGCAGCTTGGTTCAAGTACCTTTTATCATAGACGTTTATGATAAAACATTGAACTTAGATAATACAAATACATGTAATGTTTCAATTCCAGCTTTTTCATTTTACACATGCAAAGGCCACGTGAACAAGATAAAGGCCTAAATGTTATTTAAGTTCTCACACACATCGTCCCTCTCTGGTTCAGTAGATAAAAATTAAATCCCATTGTCATAAGGGAATGATGTAGACCCTAGCCAAGCGTCACCAATGATAAATTCCGAAACTGAGAAGTTGTAGGCACTGTCGTAATCCATTAAATGGTACCCAGCCCAATCTACTCTGTTATCAGTCCCCGAACCAGGCCCATAATTGGAATACTCTCCATAATACAAAGTGTCCAAGCCTTCGTCATTGGACCACCGGGTCCACCCCTCTGCCTCAATAAATGCATCGATGTAGGATTCAAGATACACAGTACGAGAATAAACCCTCCACGGTCTTCCTAGGTAGCTCTTGACACTACCAGAATCAGAGTACAGGTCTGTGGTAGCTAGAATGGAGCAGTTTTGGATTGAAATACCGGTGTCCTCATCAGGGGAATCTCTGGACTGTGCAGTGATGACAGTGAATTGGCCTGGCATTGGCATTCTAGACACAATGTTGCATGCTTGTAAAACCACCGCTGCATTCCCAAATATGTAATCTATGGTTCCAAAAATCTCACACTCTCTGTAGAACTGTCTAAAGGAATGAACATAAAGAGTGTCTTGGTAACCATACATGGCACATCTGTAAAAAGCAGTGAAATCTGCATTCACTCTCAGCGCAACTGCTTGATGCTTCTCTGGCCCTGCCTTGTTCTCGAAACCAATATCACGTGCAAGAAAACCCTCTCCAGAGACCGCTGATAAACAAAGACACGCAATTTCCATTTTATGTTGATAATCTATATTGATACAGCATGTTAATAGTTCAGGGTTTACCCAGAGTTGCAGATCTGAAAGTGGTCCAGCCATCAATGACACTTCTGCTGCCGGTGATAACAGTGACATCCTTTCCATCGCCAAGCAGAACAATATTGGTCTTATAACTTGGGATTTCAACATTTTCCTCGTAAGTCCCTTCTTTGACATAGATTACTGTCCTACCGACGCTGTTGTTTGGAGCAAAGTTGATAGCCTCAGTGATGGTGCTGAACTTCCCCGTTCCATCTGCAGCTACAACAAGCACCCCATCGTTGCCTTTCAGGAGCCGGTGGTTTGCCCTTGACAGCCACAACAAACGCCTGTTCTTGTGTCCTTGGAAAGCCTTCTTCTCTGGCTTAGGGAGCATTGAAAGAGAGTCACTGACATGCTTGTAAGAGTTGATCACAGAATTCACCAGAACTGGCTTAAGGGTACCCGAAGCAGAATCTAAGCTCTCTAGACACGTGCCTTTGTTGGTGAGGGCTGCACTGAGGTAGGTTCTTGCATCAACTACTTTTCTGGAGTCTTGGGAACGGATCCCTGATAGCGATCGTTGTAAGGAAGCTAAGGTGGATTGTTGAAGTTCTCTGCAGTCTTGGACTGCTCCTATTTTGTTCTCTGTGATGCTTGAGTGTCCTGCATTGTTTAATAGATCAGATAGTTTTGTGGCATCAGATATTGCTGCTTGGAGGGACTGAAGAAGGGTGTTGATGATGTTTGGATTTATGTTTATCGAGATAGAAAGCTTAGATGAATCGAAGCTTACATCATGAAATAAGTTTGTTCTATTTAAGGAAGAGTGGTTTGCATGGAATGTTGGGGTTGTAAAAGCATTGGAGGACTTAACAGCTACGGCATGTGAGAAGAAGAATGCCAAAAGAAGGAGGAAAAGTTTAGGAATAGCCATGAAATTACTATTACACCAACAGTAAGAAGAAAGAGGCTGATAAAATGAAATTTGGAGATGAAGGGTTTCCGTTTTTGACTCGTGATAAATAAGGCAAGTTGGTGAACATGAAATAGAAATTAGAATTAAAAAATAGCACGGGCTTCGATTTTTTAACCTTTAACATAAAGAGGGTAGACAATTGAACTACCTTTTCAAACATGGTAACATGAAAATCAGCTTGTGGCCAAAGGGGATGCATGTGGTGCACAAAAATTAACGTCTGCCGTATTAATTTTCCTATATTTCTGCTTAGGTTGGGTCACCTCTTTTGTTTTTACTCGCAGACCAACTTGGTATTATTGGCATTGACGAGCACGATGGGAAGTGAGAATGAGAAATACCCGAAAAGGAACCGTCATTTGGTTTAGAGTGATGGTTATCTATGAAGTTGATGTAGAAGTACTGAAACACGTGTCGGTGAAAGAGAATGATCTAAGAAAAGAAGACATTGCCTCCATTTTGGGTCATTCTGTTTTGGTTTTTTGTGGATAGCGGTGAAAATAATGAAAGGGTGGGTGCTCATCAAGTTCTGATTGAAGGGACCTTTGTACGTTGACAGTTCCACTTCGAGAATAACAGTTTCAATACTTTAATTCAAGAGTTTCGGTAACATCTTCCGATTCCCAGAGTAGTCAGAAACCAAGAGTGGGTCACTGCTATTAGTGAAGTACTATCAAACCATTTGACGGTGACTGATAAATAGAATAACTATGACAACGACACCTTCATGGTTTATCTCATGGCTTCAACTTTCAAGAAATGGTTACCTTTATCTTATGCAACCCCAGAGCCAAAAGTTAGTTGTATTGCTTCATTTGTTTGTTGGGGATTAGGACTGAGCAACTACTTGTTTAAATACACAGTGGTGAAGCAAGTGTTTGATATTTTGGAATTGAAAAAACTTGCTTTTTAAAATTTTACATACACTGTAATGTTCAAGTTAGTCCAGATTAAAAAAGAGACTGAAGGTAAACCACAATCATCTATGATAAATTAATCAACATGACACCTCCATTAAAACTTAGTGAAGCTGCATGTGCTGTAACACAATATTGCCTCCATCTTGTTCAACAAAACTCAAATCATTAACAGTAATAAAGTCCTAATTAATTGAACTAAACACGGACCCATAAAGAACCACTTGAATAGATTATAAGTACAAGAGTGAGAGAGCGTGGCAGTGTTGCGTTAGACTTTGAATGCAGCAGTGTAGGTTACTCCAGTGGAAGGCAACCACAGATTCCCCTCAATAAACTGAGCCACTGTGAAGTTACTCACCTGGCTGGAATCATTGAATGCATGGTACCCTTTCCATTTCACACGGTTCGCTACGCCGGCACCTGAGCCAGTGTTCAGGTACTCTGCATAATACAGCGTGTCCAAAGCAAAATCTCCATTCCACTCCAACCACCCCTCTGCTCTTATCACCTCACTCATGAACGATTGCATGAAAACGGTTCGTGAGTAAGTCTTCCAGGGTCTGCCCAGATACGTTTGAGTGGTGTTGACGAGGGGTGCGAGGTCGGAGTCTGCAGTGATGTTGCAGAACTGGAACGAGAAACCCGTTGGCTCATTTGGGTCTTTTCTACCGTGTGCTGTGATCGTGTTCTTCTGATTTGGCAAGCCCTTCTTCGGTTGTATTAAGCAGTTCTGGAACACGGCGGTGGCGTCGCCGAAGATGAAGTCCACCGTGCCTGTTACTCTGCATTCTCTGAAGAATTGGCGCATGGTGTGGGTGTAGAGGCTGTCTTGGAAACCCAAAATCCCACATCGGTAGAACACAGATAGGTCTGAGTCTGATCTCAGCGCCACTGCTTGGTGCTTCTCAGGCCCTGCCGTGTTCTGAAAGGAAATGTCTCTTGCTATGAACCCTCTGCCACTCACAGCTGCACACACATTTTTAGTATCAGACATTATTAATGTCACAGATAGTTAAGAGTTTGATTCGTGAACTACATTAAATGTTTTTGTTTTGATTCAAGAATTTGGTTGAACGTTTCAGTCAGTGAATAAGATGGGTTTATTGAGAATTTTAATTGTGTTAACGAGCTCATTTAATGCTAATTATGGGTTAGTTGCATACTGGATTTTGTTAGCTGGTTAGTAGCTAGTGTGATTAAATATTAAGGCCCTACTTACTGAAGGTTGTTAAATGTCGAAATTATATTTAGGCACTTACTTGCTTTGTTGGTTCAGAAGAAGTGACTGTTCCTAAAACAGAACAATTTTGACTCTATGCATTCATGTTTGTGCTGATTCATAAGGAGTTAGCTGGCAGACGTGGATTATCTTGGTTGGTTCTTGAACACTCATAAATATTTGATGTAAAATAGTGATCAACACGTATTTATTGATTCTAATGATATCGTTAATTTTTGCAAACCTTAAAAAATTAAGATATCAAAGCCAGGCATTAACCTAGGATCATCTTCTGTACAAAATAACTTTACTAACATTTTTTTGTATCGATTCAATTTGTTGGAAATACAATTTTGAAAGGTTAGGACATAGTACAAGTAAAAATAAAGGATTATGTAGATTTACACCGTCTAACTCAGTTGACTTATTAATAAAAAATACTATACCAAATAATGTATCTTATTAGTGACCGAGTTTAGAGATAAAAAATAACTAATTAAATATCAATTTATAAAAGAAGTTATTAATAATTAAAATAATTTTTAAATTGATTATTACAGTAAATTGGTTCCTAACATTCATTACAAAAAAAAGTTTGTTATTAAATTTGTGTTTTTAGTTATCAATTTAAATACATACACTGAATTTTTGTTTTAAGTAAATTCTTAGTAGTTAGTGTTAATAACCAATATAAAAATCAATTCATTATAATAATAATAATTTATAAACTATTTTAATTATAATTATCTTTTAGTTTATAAATTAATATTTAAATAAATTATTATATTAATTAATTATTTTTTATCACTAATAAAAAATTGATTATAATAAATTGAATAATGTAAGGTGGTCTCTCGTAAGCAATTACTTATCTTTTTTTTTTCTTTTTTCTTTATCAAATCACCTTCTGCCTTTCAGTAACAATATAAAGTTCTCAATGAATTGCCAGCTAAAATATATAAGGAAAAACTATTTTTACACCAGCATATTATTTCTCTTACATCTTTGACACTATGTATAATAATAATAATAATAATAATAATAATAATAATAATATATTAAATTAAAATTTAAATATAAATTAAGTTATTGAATAGAAGATAATAAAAATGATTGTAGGATGGAAGTAGAAACTATTGGGTTTCAACCTATAAACACCTAAAGAAAATTGAAAGGGTGATTCTGAGACATTTAATGCAAGCATTCAACTCCGTCTTTCACAAATTTAGAATATTCATTTTACTAGAAACGCCAAATTTTTGGAAACAACAAGTGTCATCCCTATTTGTAATTTTTAAAAGTCACCGGGAGATTTTAAGACCGAGTATTTAAATCAATCCCGAGAAATTAAAAAAAAATCATTAAAAGAATTCTTTGTTCTATTGTTCCTTTTATTTTACATGAAAATACACTAAACCGTAGTTTATAAAATAAAAATAACATATAAATCTTAAAACTTTATAGAATCAAATATTAAGAATGTATACATCCAGTTTGTATAACAAAAATATAACTTAAGAAAAAATTTCCAAGAGATCAGTAATCCAATAAAATTTCTTATATATAAGCGCTAGCCTGTTAAACGATAATTAAATAATTATAAATTCAAATTAAAATAATAAGATATGTTTCTATTTTTTATTAAAAGAAATAATCAATGAGTCTTCTTACATCCGCTAACGACAAAAACAAAAGTACGGTGAAAAAATTTCCCCTTGTCACGCACGCTTTTACCCAATTTCCCAGGCAACCAAGATGTTCAAAATAGAAGATTCCACCGAAATTTAATGCAAGGATTCAAATTTTGCATCATAATCCATGTCCATTTTTTTTAAAAAAAATTACCTTTTTTCTTTTACTTGCGTTCATCGTTTAAAACTAATGTTCATAAATTGAACACTGCAGTCTAGTCTATAACATGAACAATTATATTAGAAAAAAGAGAGAGAAATATGAAAGAAAGAAGAAAAGAGTAGCATGAGAGTGAGAGTGAGAGAGTGAAGGGCAATGGCAAACTTACCGAATGTAGATGAGCGGAAGGTGGTCCAACCGTCGATGAAACTCCGGTTACCGGAGATGACGGTGGCGTCCATCCCATCTCCAACAATCATGATGTTCCATTTCTTTTTCTTGATCTCCACGTTCTCAAAATAAACACCTTTCTTTATGTAAATCACATACCGTTTCATGCTATAATCAGGTGCTGCAAGCACCGCATCCATGATCCTACCGTAGTTCCCACTCCCATCCAAAGCTACCACAGCATCAGGAGTCACTCCAATCGATTGAAGAAGCTTCCTTTCCCTGGGTTTAACCCACGAAGGAAATTGCTCCTTCCTGGCGTCAAATTCATCGTTTACGGGCACCACCTGCGCAAGAAGCTCTTCCACCAACGACACCACTTCGCCGATGCCAGCCGATACCAAACTCTTCACAATGCCGTTCGTCCCTTCGAATCCCTCCAAGCAAGTTTGTGGATGCGAAAGTACCGCACTTAGCCATGTCCTCAAATCGGAGCTCAGGTTCCCCGTGCTGTTATGCTTCCCTGCAACAACCTTAAATTCTTATAAATCTTCTCCAAGAAGTTTTCATTGGTAGCAACTTTGGCAGTGTGATTTAGAAGAGTGTTTTTGATTTGATACCTTTGGGGTTCTGAGAGGCGGAGAGGGCCCAGGAGAGAACGTCGGAGGAGATGTCGAACAAGTCGAGGCAGTCGGCGATGGCAGTGGCGAGGCGGAAGTCGGCGAATGGTGTGGAGAAGCGTGAGAGAATGGAGGTGAGTTGTTTGATGGCAGTGATGAGTTGGGTGACTGAGCCGGCGAACTGGGTGGGGGAGACCCCGAGGCAGGCTGAACCGGCGAAATCTGTGGCGGCGGTGAGAGGGGTGCAGAGTGCGAGAAAGAAAAGGCAGCAGAAGGAGAATGCGAGGGTGGAACGATATCTGACTGGAGAAACAGCCATCTGGAACAAGTGGCGAGTAACAACACAGAGATGGGTTCCATATTTATAAGGTCCGAGATTTGGAGTTATTATCATCATTGTCTTCTAACAATTTTGGTTAATCAAATTGCAAAATGTTGACTTTCATGGTTTTTACCTTGTTCTAAAACATTAACAGTATTTCTTAAATATTTTCATCGATATTCTTAAGCGAGTTTATGCAGTTTTTTTTTATTTGAAGTTAAATTAGTAAGAATGGGTTTCTTTAATTTTTTGTTAAATGAGAATGATATTATAGGTGAAATTATCTTCTATCTAACCGGTTTCTGATTTTTTACATAGGAAAGTGAAATTGGATGAAATAATAACGACTTTTCATTGGAAATTAGAAACACAACGAATTCAATATACCATTTAATGAAAACTGGCTGTCATGATGACGACTTCATATTGAAAATCATATTTTTTAATATTGACTTTATTTTGTTCAAAAATGTTGACACAGGCACACGCTAGTGCAATCTGTTCTGCACAATTCATGTTCATAGGCACGGGTTCACACATACAAACTATTATATGTAGTGAAGATTTTACTTTTTTGAAAAAAAAAATAGTAATCGATTGGGTGAAGGAAAACTTCACCTGTATCCTCACAACTTAGACCTAATTTTGAAAAAAAAAATCAAATGATCTTATTTTATAAATTTATGATCAAATGGACCTAAAATAAGAAAAACCAAATTTATAATATACAAAAATGAATATTTAGATAATATATTATTTAGATAATAAAATATAACTAAGAATTTCAAACAACAAGAGAAATGATGACGGACTGCTCTAAAAATCATACATAATTATGGAAGAAGTACATATTAATTAAACCTAACTTATGAAGTATTTTAAACTTTAATTTTATTAGATTCTTATACTTGAAAAATACATGAATACAGTTTTTTCTAATACAACGAAGTTAATTTCTTTTTTGATGTTGACTTACAATATATTGACATGTGTTTGCTCTTTTAATTTTTCTTTTTCCATTTTTTCTTTTTTTTCTTTTTCTTCATTTTTTTTATTTTTTCGTTGTTTTCCTCCATTGTATTCTTTTTTAGATTCCAATAAATCATCTATCCAACTCTTTCTTCTCTCTTGTTGACATTTTTATGCATTCACTTTCTTCTATCCTTGTCCCTCTTCGACTTCACTCTCTCCCATTGATCTCTCGTCAATATCTACCCTCCTGTCTCTTCAAGTCCCCTTTCACCTTCTACTTTTGGGACAATGATAAGTTTGAGATCATTGTTGAACACCCTCCCTCAAACTTTTCTATGATCCCAAATCTACTTAAAACGTCATTGCAGTTAAAACCCTCTATTCTCTGGACCTCTATAAAGCTTCTCTTTAACACACAAAACCAACACCTACAACACAGATTTAGTACCACTTGAGAATTGATACCCACAACCGCAATAGGTTATCACTGGAATCTGATTGTCGTTATTTGATTTTGTTTGATGTAATCTCTTGACCAAAATTGTTTGATGTTAATACCTTACAGGATTGTGAGATTTTATTTTGGATTATTGAGATTGGAAGAAGATGTTGAAGGAGATGGAAAATGAAAAAGAAAAACAAGCAAGACAAAGAAAATGAAACAAAAATAAAGATGTTTCGGATATAGGGACCAAACACCTACTTCCAACACTCAAATTACCCTCGAGTCCTTTTGTGTGGCGTCCTCCTTAGCGAACTTATACAGTTCTTTCTCTTGTCGTTCGGTCGTCCAGTCCAGCTCTTCTCGGATTCGCCCACAGTTAACATCCAGGTCCTGCATTTCCCTCCGAAGCTCGACTCTCCTCCCGTTCGGCTAGTCGGGCGATCGGGGTACATGTCTACAAGGCTCTGATGCTTAAGTCAGTTTAAGATCGATCGGTAGGTAGCAGTAAATGTTGTAATAAAATGCGAGTTGAAGGTCCTTACCAACTTACATTGGACTTCTATTTATAGTTTTTGGTTTGGGTATGTGATTAGGGTTTCTTAATCATGGCCCAATTGCGTTTTAAACATGATTATTAATCCAGGTTTTGGTGTGGCCGCCCGACCGATAGGTCGTGCGTCCTGTCGATTGTCTTCATAAATGAGGATCCACCTGACCGATGGTTCTTAGTCTGTCTGACGATGGTTCGACAATAGGCCATACTGTACAAAAGAAAATACAAGGCGTTTCAATGTTTTATAGGTTAATATAATTTGTCTTTTTTGATATAAAAAAAAAGTTAACAATTAAACAAAAATAACTACATCATCCATTCTTAAATATAGAAATCTAATGATTTGAGATATAGATAAAAATAAAAAATCTTGTGTTATAATTTAAGAGAAAAACATAATTAGTCCTAAAAATAATAACACCAGTAAAATAGTGTACTTTGTAATAAGATCTGATAAGTATGCAAAATCTTATTATATAAAGATAAGGTGGATGCATATTGTATATGGATTGCAAATTTTATCACTCCAATTTACTTTAAACTATAAAATCTAAATCTAAATCTAAAAAGCTTAACAAAATATGTAATTTAAAAAAATTATATTAATAAGTTTAATTAATATTTTAAATATAAATATTTAATATATAAATTACATTATATTATATGTTTTAATAGATAATATTAATTTTTTTTAAATATAACAACTATTTTCGCAAACAGGTAATAGAAAATGGTCCCCTCAATCTAAGTCTATTTATTGTACAAGTAAATCAAACTAAAAATGACCTGATAGGTAATTATTTATTCAGCGTTTTACACTCTTAAATGTCCTCTTCACTTATTTCAATGTCTTATAACAACTACATTCAATCGGCACAAGGCTTGTCTTTAACTAGTGATTTTGAGGAGTGAAATGAAAAGAAAAACTAGTATTTCAAGGAATTTGTATATTTTCACGACAAAACTTTTCGATGACATAGATATATTGAACCCAACTAATTATTAAAAATAATTATACTTTAACTGATTTTTTTTTCTTCAAAAAATAATGATACGAAGTTATTGAAAACAAAAAAAAAATATTTAAAATTTGTTTCGCCAACGAAATCATTTAAAAAGGTCGTAGTTGGTATTTTAATATTACACTCTTTATTTTCGACGATATCAGCTCTTATGGAGTATTTAAGATCACTTTTTTTTTATGCATTTAATTAATATCAGCTCTTATTTCGCATTATAATACCTTCTTCCTTCTTACTTTTAAATCATTCTTTTGCTGGGAAACTTATAGAATATGACTTGAATTTCTAATTATTTTTAGTGCTTGTTTTTCCGTCTGATTTAAAAAAACAATAATGTTTTTCTATCCATGCTGAGGTGACTTCCAAGAAATAACTCAATGTAAAATATGTAGTATCTTGTTTTTTTAGTGTGTTTAATATATATATAAATATATATATATATATATATATATATATATATATATATATATATATATTTTTTTTTTTGTTCGTTGTTCTTCTTAGGCTCTTATTAGGAAGTGAGATATCAAGTGGATCTTTACATGCTATTACATATTCATTATTTTCGAATTTTTTTGAAAGTACTCCAAGTTATAACTTCTCTCATTCTATGATCACAAATTCTTGAAATAAAAAAAAAAAAAAAAAAAAATTTTTTTTTTTTAATTATTAAATTTTCAAAC